>ULUY01042537.1_pt1 | contig 13536 bp, 8 predicted proteins | sample 1959031 | NCBI WGS metagenome assembly ULUY01 (sample SAMEA4835774, study PRJEB28245) | human gut metagenome | biome: gut microbiome; material: fecal sample | place: Denmark | collected 2008
CAGCAGCACCGTCATCGGACGAATCCCCTTGCCCCGCGCCGAGAGCGCATAATCGAGCATCTCGGAGAGCAACGTGCCGTCCGCCGTGAATTTCTGCCGGATGAACTGCTCGAAGGCCTCCAGATCACCCTCGACCGGCTTGCGGATCATATCGAGTGTTACCATAACCGAACTTTTGTTTACGTCGAAAAAAGGTTAGCCGAATACAGAGCGATTGTCTCCCCGCCGGAATACAACCGCCCCGAGCCTGGGATCAATCCGTGCAAAGGTAGTGATTTTTCGCTGAGTCGGGGAGGAAACTCAATGTTTTTTCGTACCTTTGGCAATCGACAAAAACATTCCAGATGACCCGCTTCAAAGAGATTCTCCCGAAAGTGCTGCCGACGGGCGCGGCCCTGCTGCTCTTCTTCATCGTCAGCGCCCTCTATTTCGCCCCCCAGTTTCGCGGCGAAGTGCTGCCGCAGCACGACGTGCAGCAATACGAAGGCATGGCCAAGGAGATCTGGGACAACCGTGCCCAAACGGGCGAAGATCCCCAGTGGGCGGGGCGGATGTTCGGCGGCATGCCCGCCTATCTGATTAACGTGGCCTACCCGGCACAGCTGGTCAAAAACACGGCAGGACAGATCGTTAAAATTATAAACACTCCCGCAGCCTTCGTCTTCTTCGCCATGGTTTCCATGTGGCTGATGCTCCTGATCGTCGGGGTGAATCCCTGGGTCGGCATCATTCCGTCACTCATGTACGGCCTTTCGACCTACTTTTTCCTCATCATCGGCGCGGGTCACGTGACCAAAATGTGGGCACTGGTATATGCCCCCCTGATGATGGGCGGCGCATGGCTTACGCTGCGGGGTAACATGTGGCTCGGCGGAGCGCTCACGGCCCTTTTCGCCTCGCTCGAAATCGGCGCCAATCATCCGCAGATCACCTACTATTTCCTGCTGGCCATGGCCGCGCTGTGGATCAGCGAAGGAATCGTCGCCTTCCGAAAAAAGCACCTGCCTTCGTTCGTCCGCCGCACGGCGGTACTGCTGGCCGCAGGCATTCTGGCCGTCGGCTCGAACTTCGCTCCTCTGTGGTACACGATGCACCACTCGAAACAGACCATCCGCGGCGGTTCGGAACTCGCCGCCGGCGAGGAAACCTCCCAGGAAGGGTTGGCACTCGATTACGCTACGGCGTGGAGCTACGGACGCGCCGAAAGCTGGAACCTGTTGATTCCCGACTTCATGGGCGGCGATTCGGGTCGGGCGTTCACACGCGACGGCAAGGTGGCCGAGGCCTTGAAACCGTACGGGCTGGAGGGTATCGCGGAGCAACTGCCCGCCTACTGGGGGCAGCAGCCCTACACCGCAGGACCGACCTACCTGGGCGCCGCCGCCCTGTTCCTGGCTCTGCTGGGACTCCTGCTGGCATCGGGACGCAACAAGTGGTGGATCGCAGCCGTCAGTCTGCTGACGCTTTTGCTGGCCTGGGGACATAATTTCATGGGATTCACCGAATTCGCCTTCAAATACCTGCCCGGCTACAACAAGTTCCGCACCGTATCGATGGCCCTCGTGGTGGTCGAATGGACGGTTCCCCTGCTCGCGGCGTTGGCTCTGATGCCCCTCTGGCGGGGAGAGGTGCCGCGTCGAAAACTCCTGCGGGCCCTCGCCTGGGCCGGAGGCATCACGGGCGGTTTCTGCCTGCTCTTCGCCGTAGCCGGCAGCGCGATCTTCGACTTCGGCCGGACGGAAGCCGCCGATTTCATGAGCCGCCAATACTACCAGATGTTCCAAGCCGCAGGTATGCAGGAAGCCATCGCACAGGGCGCTCCCGAAGAGTTGGGAGAGGTGACGGCCGACGCCATGGCCGCCGACCGGGCCGCGATCATGCGCTCCGATGCCTGGCGCTCGCTCGTAATGATCGCCCTCGCGGCGGGCAGCGTGCTGCTCTTCGCCCTGGGACGGATCAGACGGGGCTGGCTCATAGCGCTGCTCGGCGTGATCGTTCTGATCGACCTGGTGCCGGTCAACCTGCGCTACCTGCCTCAAAGCCGCTTCGTCGCCGCACGGCGCCAGCAGATACAGCCCACGGAAGCCGACCGCGCGATCCTGCGCGACCCGGAACCCGGATTCCGGGTGCTGAACCTCACGGTCAGCCCCTTCAACGATGCTACGACCTCCTACTTCCATCGCTCGGTGGGCGGCTACCACGGCGCCAAACTGGCCCGCTACCAGGACTTGATCGAGCGTTATCTCACGTCGATGGACGAGGGCGTACTCGACATGCTCAACACGCGTTACCTCATCCGCTTCGACCCGGCGGGACAGCCCGTCGCCGAATTGCGGGCCACAGCCAACGGCCCGGCCTGGTTCGTCCAGGAGGTCGTCGATGCGGACACTCCGCAGAAAGAAATCGACGCACTGGGGCGCATCGACACCAAAACGGCGGCTGTCATCAACACCCATGAGTTCGATATCCGCCCCCTGATCGGCGGCGAAGGGGAAATCCGTCTGGAGGAGTACCGGCCCAATTATCTCCGGTACGAATACACGGCCACTGCGCCCGGTACGGCGATCTTCTCGGAGATCTACTACAAGGACGGCTGGACAGCCTATATCGACGGCATCGAAACTCCCTATTTCCGAGCCGACTACCTGCTGCGGGGAATGGAGCTTCCGGCGGGCAAACACACGGTCGAATGGCGGTTCCGCGCCCCCGGCTGGAACGTCGCCGAAGGCGTGACGCTCGCCTCGTCGCTCGCGATTCTCGCAGGCATCATTGCAACCGTTATACTCGTTTTACGCCATGAAAGACGACAAAAGACTCAAGCGTAAGGTACGCAATTCCTACATCGTTTCGAACATCAGCATCGCCCTGGTGCTCTTCCTGCTGGGATCGGTGGGATACCTCATGACGGCCGCCATGCAGGTGGCCCGCACGTTGCAGGAGAGCGTCACCGTCACCGTCGAGCTCCGCAACGGAGCGGACGAAAAACAAAAAGAATCGCTCCGCAAACGGTTCGAAGCCAACGAGCTGGTGAGCCATGTGGAATACAGCTCCAAAGACGATAAACTGAACGACACCGATTTCCGGCAGATGTTCGAACAGGAGTTCGAGGCGATCCTCGAAGAGAATCCGCTGCTCGACTCGTTCGAATTGACCCTGTCAGCCGATTCGGCGGACCCGGACAAGCTCGAAACCTTCATCGCCCAAATTGCCGAACTCGACGGCGTGGACCGGGTTTCCTATCCGGCACAGACGGTCGAGCGGCTGCATGCCACGATCGCGAAAATCCGGCTGGTGCTGCTACTCTTCGGCGGAGCCCTGCTCGTCATCTCGCTCATCCTGCTGAACAACACGATCCGGCTGGCTATCTTCTCGAAACGCTACCTGATTAACACGATGAAGCTCGTAGGGGCAACCAAATGGTTCATCATGCGACCGTTCCTGGGCAGCAGCATCACGCAGGGCATTCTTTCGGGAATCATCGCCTCGGCACTCTTCCTGACGGCCGTTTACGGACTGAACGAAGCGGTTCCGGAGCTGATGTCGCTGGCCGAAACGCTGAAAATCGCCATCATTATAGGCAGCATGGTATTGGGCGGCATCCTGATCTCGCTCTGCTTCACGTTCTTCGCCGTCAATAAGTTCGTCAATATGAAATCCAACAAGATCTATCTCTACTAAAAATCCCCGCACCATGAAAAAATTCAAGGAGATCAACGATAAAAACGATCCGAAGATGCCGCTCTCGCTCAAAAATTACATCCTGTTGCTCGCCGGACTGATCGTCATCATTCTGGGCTTCGTCCTGATGGCCGGCGGCGGCAGCGACTCGCCCGACGAGTTCAACTACGCCATGTTTTCCTGGCGCCGCATCACGCTCGCCCCGATCCTGGTGATCGGCGGCTTCATCTTCGAAATTTACGCCATTCTCAAACGATTCTGAATCCGGACTTCTCCGACCGCCGGAAGCCGGGTTGAAACCCGCGCATCCCCCGATACCGAAATATCCCCGAGAACTGTAAAATGGAAACCATTCAAGCTATCATCCTGGGCATCGTCCAGGGCCTGACCGAATTCCTGCCCGTATCGAGCAGCGGCCACCTGCAGCTGGCCAAAGAACTGCTGGGCGTCGATCCCGAAGTGGGAGGACTCACCTTCGATCTCACGCTGCACGCCGCGACGGTCCTGAGCACGATCGTCGTGCTCTGGAGCGAAATCAAACGCTTGGTCGTGGGACTCTTCTCCAAACGATTCAACGCGGAACAGGCCTACGTGCTGAAGATCATCCTTTCGATGATCCCGGTGGTCATCGTGGGCTTCACGCTGGAGCCTTTCCTCCAGTCGCTGGTCGAGGATCTTCCCAACCACGGGATCCTGCTGCTGGTCGGAGCGATGCTGCTGGTCACGGCCATACTGCTGACTTTCGCCTACTACGCCAAACCCCGCCACAAGGAGACCATCTCCTACCGCGACGCCTTCATCATCGGTCTGGCGCAGGCGGTCGCCACACTGCCGGGTCTGTCGCGCTCGGGCACGACGATCGCCACGGGACTGATTCTGGGCAACCGCAAGGAGAGCGTGGCCCAATTCTCCTTCCTGATGGTGCTGGCACCGATCCTGGGCAAGATGGTTCTCGACCTGATGAGCGGAGAACTGGCCGCCCAAAGCATCGGGACCGCACCCCTGCTCGCCGGATTCGCTGCTGCGTTCGTAGTCGGCTGTCTGGCCTGCAAATTCATGATAAACATCGTTAAACGGGGAAAACTCAACTGGTTCGCCATCTACTGTACGCTGGTCGGAGGGCTGGCCATCATCCGCTATTTCGTGATCCAATAATCCGCACATGACGCAACAATCCGAACTGAACCTACAGGGAATCGACTTCGAAGAGGGCTACATCGCCGTCATCGACAAACCGCTGGAGTGGACCTCCTCGGACGTAGTCCGCAAAATCAAGTTCGCCCTGCGCAGGGCCGGTTACCCGAAAATCAAAGTCGGCCACGCCGGGACGCTCGACCCGCTCGCAACGGGCATCCTGCTGGTCTGCATCGGCAAGGCGACCAAAATGGCGGACGCCCTGCAAGCCGAGGAGAAAGAGTACGTCGCCGACCTGATGCTGGGAGCCACGACCCCCAGCTTCGACCTCGAACACCCCATCGACAAGACCTATCCCTTCGAACATATCACGCGCGAAGCGGTCGAGGAGGTGCTCCGCTCGCTCACCGGCGAACGGCTGCAAACCCCGCCCCTCTATTCGGCCAAGAAGGTCGAAGGCGTCCGGGCCTACGAGCTGGCCCGCGCGGGCGAAGAGGTGGAACTGCGCAAAGCGCTCATCAACATCTACGAAATGGAGCTCATGGAATACGACCTGCCCCGCATCCGCATCCGGGTCCGGTGCAGCAAGGGGACCTACATCCGTTCGCTGGCCGGAGAGATCGGCCAGGCGCTCGGCAGCGGTGCGCACCTCACCTCGCTCTGCCGCACCCGCAGCGGAGGTTTTCGGCTCGATGCGGCGCACGAATTGAACTTTTTTCTCGAAAAACTGCAAAAAGCTGAAACAAAATAACTTATTTTTCGTATAGATAAATTGACGGTTTATCTTGCTCCGTACCCGCAAAACTGCCTGCAGCGCTGCCCACGGACCGAAAAAATGTTCGCAAATACTTTTAGCCATGAAACTATCGCAATACGGTTACGACTTCTCCGCCGACCTGCTGGCGAAATACCCGGCCGAAAACCGGGACGAATCCCGCCTGATGGTGGTCAATCGTGCCAAGGGCACCATCGAACACCGCATTTTCAAGGAGATCATCGAATACTTCGACGAAAAGGACCTCTTCATCTTCAACGACACGAAGGTTTTCCCCGCCCGTCTGTACGGCAACAAGGAGAAAACGGGCGCCGAGATCGAAATCTTCCTGCTGCGCGAACTCAACCGCGAGTTGCGCCTGTGGGACGTACTGGTGGATCCGGCCCGCAAAATCCGCATCGGCAACAAGCTTTACTTCGGCGACGACGACCTGCTGGTAGCCGAGGTGATCGACAATACCACTTCACGGGGCCGCACGCTCCGGTTCCTGTTCGACGGGTCCTACGAAGAGTTCAAAGAAACCCTCTTCAAACTGGGCGAAACCCCGCTGCCCAAGTGGGTGCGCGAAAAGGTCGAGCCGGAAGACGCCGAGCGCTACCAGACCATTTTCGCCAGCAAAGAGGGCGCCGTAGCCGCCCCGACGGCCGGCATGCATTTCTCCAAGCATCTGTTCAAACGTATGGAGATCAAGGGGATCGAAAAGGCGTTCATCACGCTCCACGTCGGTCTGGGCAACTTCCGCACGGTCGATGTCGAAGACCTCTCGAAGCACAAGATGGACTCCGAACAGTTCTTCGTGGACGAACCCACGGCCGAAACGGTAAACAAGACCAAACGCGAAGGACATAAGATCGTTTCGATCGGCACGACGGTCATGCGAACGCTCGAAACGGCCGTTTCGACCGGCGGCATGATCAAGCCGATGGAGGGCTGGACCAACAAGTTCATCTTCGCCCCGTACGAATTTTCGGTGGCCGACGCCATGGTGACCAACTTCCAGCTTCCCTACTCGACCCAACTGATGATGGTTTCGGCATTCGGAGGTTACGACCTGATAATGAATGCCTACAAAATAGCCAAGGAGGAGGGTTACCGCTTCGGAACTTATGGCGACGCGATGCTGATTCTTTAAGAAAAATCACTATCTTTGCGGAAGATAGGAGGCGGTTCGGCAATCTTTTGCGTGCAAGCCCGCGCGATTGCTCTCACCTTTCACTATCTTTGCGGAAGATAAACTTTCGTGAAGTGAGGTACGGCAGCACGACAAGGCAACTTTTCGCATTGCATCCGGCCCGTGCCTTCTTCGCCGAGCAAGCTAAAAAATCATCGTTTCCGACCGGCGGGCACTCCGAGCACACCGCACCAGGAGATGAAGAAAAAATTTCAACCAATGGCATCGAACAGGATACTATACGTCTGTCAGGAAGTGGCTCCGTATGTCCCGGATACGGAGGGGGCGCTTCTGTGCCGGCGGCTCTCGCAGGCGATGCAGGAGCGCGGCAATGAAATCCGCACATTCATGCCCCGGTACGGCTGCATCAACGAACGGCGTCATCAACTGCATGAGGTGATCCGGCTCTCGGGTATGAACCTCATCATCGACGACAACGATCATCAACTGATTATCAAGGTCGCTTCGATTCCGTCAGCCCGAGTGCAGATCTATTTCATCGACAACGACGACTATTTCGCCCGCAAAGCCATTCTCCGGGATGCCGACGAAAACTATTTCGAAGACAACGACGAACGGGCCATCTTCTTCGCCCGGGGCGTACTCGAAACGGTCAAGAAACTGCGTTGGACGCCAACGGTCGTCCACTGCCACGGCTGGTTCTCGAGTATCGTGCCGATCTATCTGAAAAAGGTCTTCGCCGACGACCCGATTTTCAAGGAGGTCAAAATCGTCGTTTCGCTCTACGGCGACGGTTTCGACAAACCGCTGGATGCAGGAATGAAGGAGAAAATCGCCAACGAAGGCGTCAAAGACAAAAAACTGTCGATCCTCGACACCCCTTCATACGAAAACCTCTGCCGTTACGTTATGGAGTATGCCGACGGCATCATTCTGGCTTCCGATGCGGTAACCCCCGAAATTATCGAGTTGGTCCGCAACAGCGGCAAACCGCTCCTGGAATACCAGTCGCCCGACGCAGAGGACTTTTTCGACAACTACAACCGATTCTATGATTCGATCCAGTAAAATACGCCGGGCCGCCGAATTGGCCGCCGTTCTCACCGCAGCGGGCATGGTCTTCTTTACAGGTTGCACGAAAGTGGACGACCGGCTGGGCGCAGGCTACCAACCGGGGGATCAGCAGATGAAGATCGGTCTGAAAGTTTTCGCGCTCGCACCCGACGCCGAGCGGCCCTATTTCGAAACTCGACTCTACAAAACCGACTCTCTCAAGGCTTCCAACCTGGGAGAGGGGTATTTCGGTGTGATGCACGACGAAACTTTCGGGCGTCGCACGGCAGGTTTCCTGACCCAATACCGCGCCGTAGCCCTCTCCGATACGACCGGCTTCGGTTACCAGCCCATTTTCGACTCGATCGAACTCAAAATCAAAATCTCGAACTACGGAGGCGACACCCTCAAGCCGATGACGTACAACGTCTATGAGGTGATTTCGAACGATTACCTCAATCCCTCGCTGACAGCCCCGGCCGGAGCAGGCAGCGTCGCCGACACCCTTTTCTACCCGACCTTCGATCCGACCCCCTACCTCAACCCCAATCCGGTATTCACCTTCACCTTCCCCAACGGCACGACGACCGGACCGGCCACGGAGTACGTCACCCTGCAGCCTACGCCCGAAGGACGGGGGCTCATCAAGCGTCTGATGCTGCTCGAAGGCAAGTACAAGGGCGATATGACGATCTACCGCAATCCGGAGCTTTGGGTGGACTATTTCAACGGTATTTACATCAAGCCGGCCCAGGAAAATCCGTCGGGAGAAGGGAACCTGTTCGCTACGAACCTCGCGGAGTCGGGTCTTCTGATGTACACCCGCAGCCGGAACAGAACCGACCCGACGCTGATCCAGGATACGATCACGGCCAGCTACCTCTTCTACCGCGAAGACGATCCCTACGGCAATGTTTCGATCAATACCATCCGGCATGATTACACCGGCTCCAAGATCAATCCGGCCGACATCGACGAGCGGAACGAACAGCGGCCCCTGAACCCCAACGTATATGTCGAAGGGATGGACGGCGTAATCACGGAGCTGACCCTCACGGACGCCCTGTTCGAAGGAATCGAAGCCCTCTACAAGGAGGTTACGGACGAATCGGGCATGCCTTACACCTCGATCGCCATCAACCAGGCGGAACTGATGATCTACCTCGAAAAGAGCGATTACGACTGGGAAAAGATCGACGTGGGAGCCATCACTCCCCTGCTGGACGCATCATTCGAGCGCTTGGGCCTCTATGCCGATTACAAGCACGTACTGGGCATTTCGGATTACTATTACACCTACGAAAGGCTCTATTCAAGCCAGAACTTCCAGTTGCCGTACGGAGGTTACCTCAACCGCAGCCAAGGCTGTTATGTCATGGACATCACCAGTCACCTGCAGGAGGTATGGAACGGCTACCTGAAATCCCAGGGAATCGAAACCGGCGGCAGCCAAACGGAGAATCCCGCCCCCCGGACGATCTACATCGGACCCGAAGCCTACGGGCTCTTCACGATGCCCTATACATCGGCACAAGGCATGGAAAATACCGCAAACAACGCGCCGATCAAGCTGCGCCTGATTTACACGATGATAAAATAGCGAAGCACCTGCGGATAACCTAAGTACGAACTTAGGTTATCTTGCGTTAGTGAAAAGATACTGAATGTTATGCAGGAAAATTTAGTAATAGTCGAGTCCCCGGCCAAAGCCAAGACCATCGAAAAATTCCTGGGCAAGGATTTCGTCGTCAAGTCGAGCTTCGGGCATATCCGGGACCTCTCGAAAAAAGATCTCGGCGTCAATCTGGACAAGGACTACGAACCGGTCTATGAAATTCCGAGCGACAAACGCAAGGTTGTCGAGGAACTTTCGTCGCTGGCCAAGAAGACCAAGACCGTCTGGCTCGCGTCCGATGAAGACCGCGAAGGAGAGGCGATCGCCTGGCACCTCGCAGAGGTTCTCGGCCTGCCGATCGACCAAACCAAGCGAATCGTTTTCCACGAAATTACCAAACCGGCAATTCTGGCAGCCATCGAATCGCCCCGCACGATCGATATGAATCTGGTAAATGCCCAGCAGGCACGCCGCGTGCTGGACCGCCTGGTCGGATTCGAGCTATCGCCCCTGCTTTGGAAAAAGGTGCGGCCCCAACTCTCGGCCGGACGCGTACAGAGCGTCGCCGTACGGCTGCTGGTAGAGCGGGAGCGGGAGATCATCGCATTCCGCTCGACGCCCTACTACCGTGTCGTAGCACAGTTCTACGCCGCCGCCGATCCCGATAAAACCCTTTTCAAGGCGGAACTGTCCACCCGCTTCGATACCCGCGAGGAAGCAGAGACTTTCCTGCGCAGCTGCATCGACGCCCGGTTCACCGTCGCCAAAGCCGAGGAAAAACCGGCACAGCGCTACCCCGCGCCTCCGTTCACGACCTCGACGCTCCAGCAGGAGGCGGGCCGCAAACTCGGAATGTCGGTATCGCAGACGATGTCCGTGGCGCAGCACCTCTACGAGCAGGGTTTGATTACCTACATGCGTACCGACTCGGTAAATCTCTCGAAGCAGGCGATCGGCCAGTGCAAGGAGGAAATCATCAAACTTTTCGGTGAGAAATATTCGTCGGCACATAATTACAAGACAAAAACCAAAGGCGCACAGGAAGCCCACGAGGCGATCCGCCCGTCGTATATCGAGCGGCAGACGATCGAAGGCACTCCCGCCGAAAAGAAGTTGTACGACCTGATCTGGAAGCGGACGGTCGCCTCGCAGATGGTTCCTGCGGAGCTCGACCGCACCACGATCGTCATCGATATCTCCGGTTCGGACGCCCAGTTCGTCGCCACGGGCGAAGTGATCCGTTTCGACGGATTCCTGAAACTCTACTCGGAATCCACGGACGAGGAGCCGGGCGAAGAGGGATCGGGCATCCTCCCCAAAATGGCCCAAGGCGAGAGCGTCAATCCCGCGCAAATTACGGCCACGGAACGCTTCACCGCACCGCCGGCCCGCTATAACGAGGCTTCGCTCGTAAAACGGCTCGAAGAGCTCGGCATCGGACGTCCTTCGACCTATGCGCCGACCATCACGACGATCATCAACCGCGGGTACGTGGTCAAACAGAACAAGGAGGGCCAGAAACGCAGCTACGTGCAACTTACGCTGACCGGCAGCAAGATCGCCGAAAAAAGGCTTACCGAAACCTACGGCAAGGAGAAAAACCGACTCCAGCCGACCGATATCGGCATGGTGGTCAATGACTACCTCGAATCGCAATTCGAGCCGATCATGGACTACAACTTCACGGCCAACGTCGAAAAGGAGTTCGACCGCATCGCCGACGGAGAGATCACCTGGAACAGCATGATCGACGATTTTTACGGTCCTTTTCATAAAATGGTCGATCATGCGACCACGACCCAGACGACCAAAAACAACCAGATACGCATCCTGGGCACCGACCCCACTACGGGGCATACGGTAAAAGCCCGCATCGGCCGCTACGGTCCGATGGTCGAAATCGAAGGCAACGAAGGGGAAAAGAGCCGTTTCGCATCACTCAAGAAGGGGCAGTTGATCGAATCGCTCACCCTCGAAGAGGCTTTGGCGCTCTTCAGCCTGCCCCGCAACCTGGGGCCCTACGAAGGGGAAGATCTGGTCATCGGCATCGGAAAGTTCGGGCCCTACGTGCGGCACGGCAAATCGTTCGCATCGCTCGCCCGCACGGACGATCCCTATACGATCGGCTACGACCGCGCTGCGGAGCTCGTGCGCGAACAGCAGGCCCGCGCCGCTGCAGCGAACACTCCGCTCAAAACCTTCGCCGAAGAGCCCGAACTACTGATTAAAAACGGCCGTTACGGTCCTTATATCGCCTACAAAGGCAAGAACTACCGTATTCCCAAAGGGACCAAACCCGAGGAGATCACTCTCGAAGCGTGCATGAAAATCATTCAAACTTCTAAAAAATAACAAACCCCAAAATTACGATGAAAAAACTGCTGTTACTCGCAGGCCTGGCACTTATGGTGTGCTCCGCATCGGCCAAGAAACCTGCACAGAAGACCCAGGAGGAAGGCTACAAGTTCACCGACTTGACCACCGTACCGACCACTTCGGTCAAAGACCAGCACCGCAGCGGCACCTGCTGGTGTTATTCGGCTCTTTCGTTCCTGGAAAACGAAATTCTGCGGGCCGGCGGGCCGGAGATGGACCTGTCCGAAATGTGGATCGTCCGCAACATGTATTTCGATAAAGGCGTTAAATACGTCCGCCTGCACGGACATCTGAACTTTGCGGAAGGCGGTGCCGCCCACGACGTAATCGAAGGCATCAAGAAATACGGCATCGTACCCCAGGAGGTCTATCCGGGTCTGAACTACGGCACGGAGAAACCGGTCTTCGGCGAGCTCGACGCAGCACTGAAAGCCTACCTGGACGCAGTTATCAAGGCAAGAAACAACGGGGTGCTGACCACGGCCTGGCAGGACGGTCTGAATGCGCTGCTGGACACTTATTTCGGCGTGCGCCCTGAAAAATTCACCTACGAAGGCAAGGAATATACCCCCGAATCGTTCGCAGCGTCGCTGCCGATCAAAATGGACGACTATGTGGATATAGGTTCTTTCACACACCATCCTTTCTACTCGGAGTTCATCATCGAGGTTCCCGACAACTGGATGTGGGGTACGGTTTACAACGTACCGCTGGAAGAGATGATGGCCGTGGTCGATAATGCCCTGGCCAACGGTTACTCGATCGAATGGGCTACCGACGTCAGCGAAAAGGGCTTCGACCGCATCAAGGCGATCGGCATCATTCCCGAAACCGACATCGACGGCATGGAGGGTACCGAGGCCGAGAAGTGGGGCAAATTGAGCGCCGCCGAGAAAGAGGCGGCTCTCTACAAGTTCGACAAACCCGTCAAGGAGAAGAAGATCACGCAGGAGATGCGCCAGATCGCTTTCGACAACTACGAAACTACGGACGACCACGGCATGGTAATCGTGGGTACGGCCGTCGATCAGCAGGGCAATCCCTTCTTCAAGGTAAAGAACTCGTGGGACGTACGTCCTCCCTACGACGGTTACTACTACTTCTCGCGTCCGTTCGTGGAGTACAAAACCCTGTCCGTTATGGTAAACAAGAACGCCATTCCGCAGGAGATCCGCACCAAACTCGGAATTTAATCCAAAACACAAAATCCAAAACAGAGCCGGTGGATCACCGGCTCTGTTTTTTATTATCGTAAAAGCTCTTTCTGCGCAGATATCCCTATCGTTACGACCAACGCCCGGAGGCACCCGACACCTCCTCGCTCCTGCTCCGTATTCAAACCAAATCGGACGCGTGCAACGATCCGTCCGAGAGTTCTGTCGTATTTCCCGGATCGAGCGAATGCCCCCATCAATTCACCGAAAGAGTCTGTAATCGATATTTTCAAAAAACTCAGATACTCCGTTCCGCATGGGGCCGGTGTCTGAATTTACGAACCTGGTAGAAGAGCAGCACGGCGGCCAGCAGAGAGGCCGTACCGTCGGCAATCGGCATCGACATCCAGACACCCAGCGTACCGAGATGCGGCGGCAAAACAAGGAGCAGCGGGATGAGGAACAGCATCTGCCGCGTGAGGGAGAGGAAAATCGCCTTGTGCGGCTTGCCGATATATTGGAAAAAATTGGAGGTCACGATCTGGAATCCGACGATCGGGAAAACGCACAACACGATCCGCAGCCCCTCGGCCGCCGTAGAGATCATCCGCTCGGCCGC
>ULUY01037754.1_pt1 | contig 13521 bp, 9 predicted proteins | sample 1959031 | NCBI WGS metagenome assembly ULUY01 (sample SAMEA4835774, study PRJEB28245) | human gut metagenome | biome: gut microbiome; material: fecal sample | place: Denmark | collected 2008
TTAAATACTAGTTTCTTTTTAAAATAACAAAAATTTTAAAGCAAACAATTGTTATTTTAAATAAATTATGATAAGATATAGATTGGAGGTAAAAACATGCAAATAGAAAACTTAACAGACTTAATAAACAAAACTAATATCAGAGCATATGTAAATACCACAGATATTGTAAAAGGCAAATCCTATGATAAAGAAAAAATTACTTTTAAAGATTCAAAAGAAACAAAAGGAACTTATAGCACTTTAAAAGTATTTAATTTTGAAGTTGACTCTGAAACTAAACCAACTTATTATGATGTATCAATCGTAATTGAAGATAACAAAGAAATAGTAAAAACAATCTGTGACTGTAAAGAATATCGTAACTTTCAAAGTTGTAAACATATCGGGGCGGTATTTGTAAATTATTATGAAACATTATTTAAAGGTTCAATAATAAATGTTCATAAAATAACTGAAGATATTTTAAATAAATTTATGCCAGACGAAAATACACTAATAAAAAAAGAACTTCAAGTAGAATTAATTATTAATGTAACTGAAAAAGAAAGTTATTACTATTATTATGGAAGAACATACACAGATTTCAATATAAAAATAATGATTGGTGAAGATAAATTATACACTTTAGGTAATCATGCTACAGCTTTTAAAGTTGCGTATGAAAACCAAGAAGGAGAAGTGTATTTTGGTAAAAATTTTACATATATACCGGAAAAATATTATTTATCTAACAATTCTAAAACAATTATAGAATCATATTTAGATGTCTGTGAAGGAAGCTACAATAGAAATATTTTTGCAAAAGACTTTAAAACATTCTTAAATAAAATAAAAAATACTAATTTCATCATCAATAACTATAAAATAGATGGCATAAAAGAAGGTTTTCCAATTTCATCAAACTTAATAAAAAATAATGAATCATATGAATTAGATTTTGATTTAGAAAATATTGAAGTGTTAATAAAAAATGATTATGAATACATATTATACAAAGGTAATTTATATCACTTAAGAAAATTAGAACAAGAATTAATCGATGATTTAATGGAAAATAAACTAGATAAATTAATAATATCAAAAGAAAAAGTAGATGCTTTCACAAAAGGGTTACTTAAAATAGTAAGAAAAAACTTAAAGATTGATGCTTCAGTTACTGATATAACATTACCAAAAGAAATAAGTACAAAATTATATTTCGACTTAAGAAGTTCATATATTTTAGTTGATGCCTTATTTAAATACGATGAAAAAGAAGTAAATTATTTTGATAAATCAAACACCATTTTAAGGGACATTGATTATGAAACAAAAGTTATAAATGATATATTAAAATATGGTTTTGAAATAGATAATAATAAAATTATTTTAAAAGATATTGAAAAAGAAGTTGAATTTTTAGAAAATGGATTAGAAAATTTAGCAACCAAATATGAAATATTTACAACTGAAAAATTTAAAGGAATAAATATTAAGAAAAAAACATCAGTTACATCAATGTTTGGTATTGGCCAAGATAATATTTTAAGTTACACATTTTCTCTCGGAGATATTAATTCTAACGAATTAGTAAATATTTTTGAAGAAATAAAAAATAAAAAGAAATATTATCGTCTTAAAAATGGTGATATCTTAAATCTAGAAGATGAATCTTTAAAAGAATTAAGTGATTTAAAAGATGACTTAGAACTAAGTGATGCTGAAATAATTGCTGGTCATGGGGCAATTTTAAAATATCGTGCCATATATTTAGATAGTTTAAAAAATACGAAATATAACATTATTAAAACAGATAATTTATTTGATAATTTTATTGATAAATTCTATAAATTTAAAGATATTAATTTAACATTACCAAAAGATGAACTTAAAATTTTAAGGGATTATCAATTAACGGGAGTTAAATGGTTGTACACACTTGCTAAAACTGGTTTCGGTGGTATTCTTGCTGATGAAATGGGTTTAGGAAAAACAATTCAAGTAATTTATTACATTAAACAAATGTTAAAAGATAATGAAAATAATAAATTTTTAATAGTAGTTCCAACATCCCTAGCTTATAACTGGGACCATGAATTTGATAGTTTTGGTAGTAACATCAAAAGAAAAATTTGTGTTGGAAATAAAGATAAAAGAACCAAAATGCTAAGTGATTTAAATGATACAAATGTAATTATAACAACTTATGGTTTACTTAGGGAAGATGAAGAACTTTACAACAATTTAAATTTTAACACCATGGTTATTGATGAAGCTCAAAATATAAAAAACAACATGGCAGGAATAACTAAAGTTGTAAAAAAGATTAATGCGGAAACTAAATTTGCTTTAACGGGAACACCACTTGAAAATTCTATTTTAGAATTATGGAGTATATTTGATTTCATCATGCCAGGTTACTTAGCAAGTCTAACAAAATTTCAAAGTAAATATAAAATAAAAGATTTTGATGAAGACAGTGAAATTTTAATAAAAGGTTTAAGTAAACAAATTAACCCATTTATTTTAAGAAGAAAAAAACAAGATGTTGTAAAAGAACTACCAGATAAATTAATAAATGATATTTATATTGAATTAAAAGATGAACAAAAGAAACTATATGTTGCAGAACTTGAAAGAGTAAAAGAAGAAATGGAAAAAATCATAGAAACTGAAGGTATGAATAAAGCAAGATTTTTAATATTACAACTTTTAACCAAATTAAGACAAATCTGTATTGATCCAAGTATTGTTTATGATAATTATAAGGATGGTTCCAATAAATTAGAACAATTAGAAAGTATTGTAAATGAATATATTAAAAACAATCATAAAATTTTAATATTCTCATCATTTAAAACAGCTTTAAATATTGTAAAAGAAAAATTAAATAAAGCAAAAATTAAAACTTACATGATTGATGGAAACGTTCAAGCTAAAGATAGAATAGAAATGGTTGATAACTTTAATAATAATGATGATGTCAAAGTATTTTTAATAATGTTAAAGTCTGGAGGAACAGGTTTAAACTTAGCAACTGCAGATGTAGTAATTCATCTAGATTTATGGTGGAATCCTCAAGCAGAAAATCAAGCAACAGATAGAGCACACCGTATTGGTCAAAAAAATACTGTTGAAGTAATTCATCTTATTACCAAAGGAACAATTGAAGAAAAAATATTAGAACTTCAAAATAAAAAAAGAATTTTAAGTGATAAACTAATCGATGGAGAAATTCGTGATAAGAATATTTTATCAGAACTTACAAAAGAAGATATTAAAAACCTATTATCATATGAAAATAAAGATTAAAAAAAGAATGCTAATTTAGTTCACGAACTAAATGCATTCCTTTTTCATTTGTAAATATTTTTTCTAATAATTGATATTGTATAGCTAAATCCAAAGCTAAAGTAACAAGAACTTCTTTAGCTTTAGTATAATCACTACAAACAATTTTCTCACTACCATCAGGTAAAATAAATGTTTTCATATTATGACTATCAATCCTAATATTATGTATTTGATTTTTAGAAATTTGATAAATTCTATTATGAAGTCTTGGAGCTCCAACAAACAAAGTAATTTTATTAATCGGGTCTACAACAAGTTGTGTACCAGCAAATCCCGGTGACATAAATGATTTTCCAGAAAGGGGAGGATAAACAGACAAAAATTCAGGGTCAGGTTGTTTCAAAAAAACTAAAGAACCATAAAATCTAGCATATTTATCGTTATCTTTAAATCCTGTTTCAGTATCGCTCATCGAATACAAACTTTCTTTAGTTAAAATTTTTTCATTTATTAAAGCATTAGCAAAATTAATCATATCATTCTTAGTAGAAAAATAACCGGCATGACCCGGAGCTATACCAGATTTAGCTCCAATAGCAATAGCTTTTGGGTCATGTTGAGTACCTTTAACATTATTATAATTAGTTTTAACAGTTCCATCACTTAAAACAATTGAAGAAAAATTTTCATTAGCAACTCTTTCTATTTTTTCGCTAGGTACAATTAAATGTGTATCAACCATATTAGCTTTTTTAAAAATCATTTCCGTAATAAATTCATTAAAACTCATGTTAGTAACTTTTTCAACAACAATTCTTAAAATCATAGCTCCCATATCAGTATAAGCATTCATAACTTTTTCTTCTTCTACGAGCTTGGCGCTATATAATATTTCTAAAGCTTCTTCCTTATTATTAGTACTATCAACACGTTTATCAGTTACAATTTTAACTCTAAATTTTAATAAATCATAAATTGTAGTATTTCCTAAATTTTTAAACTCAGGAACATATTTTCTAACTGGTTCAAAAACATCAATTAAATTATTTTCTTCTAAAATTAATATAGCAACAGCAGTAAAAGTTTTAGATGTAGAAGCTAAATCAAAAATAGTATCTTGTTCAATTGGAAGTTCATCTTTTTTTAATTTACCATCTTTCATATCAACTTCCTGACGAAGTCCACATAACACAGTATCACGAGTTTTAAATGTTCCAAAATCTAGTAACACACCCGGAGTAATTTTAGTATCATTAACAAAAATATTCATTATTTCTTTTAAACCACTATTTAAAAATAATTTCAATCTTAAAGTGGTTAAATTAGCATAAGGATTATCATAAATAGTTTTTAAAACAGGTTTTAAAATTCTTTCATAATCTTTATAACTATAAATATCTTGCAACAAAGGTATATTAGTATTATTTTGATTTTTCAAAAGTTCATCAATGTATTTTTTATAAATAAAATATTCACGCATTCTAATTTCCTCCTTAATTTAGGCTTATTATAGTAATTTTATGATAAAAAGTCAAATTTATGGTGCAATAATTGGAAATTTATGGTAAAATGAAAATGGTGAAAGTATGAAAAAGGTTGAAAAAGAAAACAAAACTACGAAGGAAGTCGTAAAAAGTACAAAATTTGCTAATACCATTTACAGCATTAGAAGAGACAGAAATCTAACACAGAAAGATTTAGCAGATTTAATCGGTGTATCTGATAGAACGATTTCAAAGTGGGAGAACGGCACAACAGTTCCAGACTTGTGCCAAATTAGGAACATCTGTAAGAAACTGGAAATATCTCCAAGCTTACTAATTAAATCTGAAAAGAAATTTAAAGATAATATGAGTTTTATAAAAATGAAACTTGAGAAGGCATTAAATTATTTAATTCACAACATCTTCTTAATCGGATTTATAATAGCGTTTATATTGTTGTTAATTTATTTCATAAACAACTTTAACTCAGTTAAGATTTATGATTTGAAATATCAAAGTGACAAGGTATCATTTGAAAATGGTTATTTTCTTAAAACTAAAGTTACTAATATATTAGTAATAAATGATATAAGGATTAACAAAATCAAATATGAACCAACAGAAATTAACTTAGAACTATACACTTATGTAAACGGAGATAAAAAAATCTTGTATAAAGCTGATAATTTAAATAGTATTTTTATTGAAGAAAATAAATCGAATACAGATTTACTAAGTAAAGATACAATAGAAAATATCAAAAGAAATTTACAATTGACTATCACAACAAAAGATGAATACGATAATATTTACACATACGAATGCCAATTGACATTCAAAGAAAAATTTAATAATAACAAATTATCCTACAAAACTTATGTTAAAGACAGTAATTATGAGACAAGCATTTTATCAACCGATAACTTGTCTCTTTTTAATAACTCTTATGCACCATCAAATATTCCAACAGATGATGTAACAAGTGATAAAACAATTAAAACATTCAGTGAACATGACACACCAGAAAATGAATTAGAAAAATTAGGTTACATTTATGATGAAAATCAAGATGCTTATATTAAATACAATAAAGATAAATCAATAATAAATTATTTGCCAAATTCAAAGAAAATGCTATATTGTAAAAAGAATAGTAAAGGATTTGCAAAAATAACATATTATTACGAAGCCAATAGAATAAAACTTTTAATAAATAATGAAAAAATTATTAAAGATGAATACGATTTAAATAATTTGTCAAATAGTTTAAATAAAAATAACTATAAAAATTATAAAAGTGAAATCGACTACATTCTCAGTGTTTATGAGGACTTAACCTCAATTCTCCAATAAGAGAATAACAACTCTCGCAATTTTCTATTTACTTTTTTCGACTCTTTATGAGACAATTGGGTTGGAACCGAAAGGAGATGTTTGAACGGTTTGCGAAAAAGCATTATAGCTACAATTATAATGCTTGGCATATTTTTAACTAGCAGCGTAAAAGGTGCAACACTAACAGATTCAGAATATGCAAGACTAAAATTAGTTTTTTCAGATTTGAGAATAGCAACAATGAGTGATGAGGATGCCTCAAGATATTTATCTTATGATTTAGAAAATTCTAAAAAAGTAAATAAATATTACAGAGTAACGAAAACAACAAATGGAACAACAACAACAGAAATCAGCGAAGAAGAAGCAACAAATGCAACAAAGAACACAGCAACAAGAGGCGCAACTTACACAACAACTTATAAGAATATTCAAATCTCTTCTGTAAATATTGGCGAAAAAAACAAGTATTCGCTAGAACTATCAACAGTTTGGCTTAAATCTCCTTATATAAAATCTTACGATGTAATAGCCATGCGAACTGATGATGCAACAATACTTGAAGGAACACAAGCTGGAACTCAAGCTTATATTTACTCCAATGGAAGCGTTGGATATGTACATTATTCTAATAATGGAACTAATATGGTCAAAGCTTCCAATGGTTTTGGAATTTCTATGAATTTAGTTGATGCAGCCAATACATATGAATGCGATATTGAAGCAATTGTAACAGCAACAACAGAATGGGCAACAGTATATGGTAGTTATCAACACGCTGCAACTAACGTAACCTTAGCACAATCTAAATCGTACACTATAAGTCATAATGGTTACGGAAAAGTTATTAATTTTGCAACAGCCGTTCAAAACGACTATGATGGAATGCAAGGCGTTTCAATCGCTCTTGACTACACAGCATAGAAGAATCTCAACATTGGTTCCATCAGAAAAACTTACTATGAGAGCTATCTATATTAGGAAACTAAAAAATAACTTTTAAACAGCATATTTAATATTTAGTACTTAATAAGTAGGAATTATAAGACGGAAATTTATTAAATGAATTTACAGTATATAAATAGAAAGGTTAATAATTAATATAAATCTAATATACTCATGGTAAAAAAGTTTACTCATCATTGAACATTACAGCGTTTCCATAATTGCTAATCTTAATTTTATTGTAATATTTACAAACTTCCCTACATACGATTACAATAGAAAACGAAAGATGGTGGATTATGGAAAAAGAAAAAATTATATCATCAATTGCCAAAAGAGGGAATGGAGAAATCTATTTAGGTGTAGTTGGAGCCGTTCGTACTGGTAAATCAACATTCATTAAAAGATTCATAGAAAATCTTGTTGTACCAAATATAACAGATGAATATGAAAAGAAAAGATGTTTAGATGAAATACCTCAAAGTGCGCAAGGTAAAACCATAATGACTACGGAACCTAAATTTGTACCAAGTAATGGTGCAACAATCAAAGTCGGCGAATTCGAAACAAGCATCAAGTTAGTTGATTGTGTAGGTTACGTCATTCCTGATGCTAATGGCTTTGTTGATGAAGAAGGAAATCCTAGGATGGTGAAAAGTCCTTGGTTCGAGGATGCGATTCCTTTTGTGGAAGCGGCCGAAATTGGAACAGAGAAGGTCATCAAAGATCATGCAACAATAGGAATTGTTGTGACAACAGACGGTTCATTCGGTGAAATCAAGAGGGAGTCATATCTTGAAGCAGAAGAAAAAGTAGTTAGTGAATTAAAATCAATCGGGAAACCATTTATAGTAATACTAAACAGTATTCACCCTACAAATACTGAAACCCAAGAACTAGCTAGAAGTTTAATGGATACTTATGATGTCCCAGTCATGCCTATAAGTGCAGAACTTATGAATGAAAAAGAAATTATGGAAATATTAAAAACAGCTTTATACGAGTTTCCAGTTTTAGACATCAAAGTTTCTATACCTGAGTGGGTACATGTATTACCAAATAGTAACGAAATTAAACAACACTACTTAGAAAAAATTAAAGAAAGTGTTATCAGTGTAGAAAAAGTTAAAGATGTGGATTATATATTAGAGCATTTCGAAAATTCAGAGTATATTTCAAAATCTTTTATCTCTGAACTTGATGCATCCACAGGAACTGTAACAATAACACTCGATAGTTCCAACGAATTATACACTGAAACACTAAAATCTTTAATGGGGGACATGGTAACCACAAAAGCAGGACTTCTTAAAATATTTGCTAATTATACAGAAGATAAAGAAGAAATAGATTCTTTAAAAGGTGCTATAAAAATGGCCAAAAATACTGGATATGGTATAGTTTATCCAAGTATTAGAGAACTAAAATTACAGACACCTGAACTTGTTAAACAAGGAAGCCGGTATGGCGTTAAACTTAAAGCTGTCGCTTCAAGCATACATATGTTAAAAGTTGACGTAGAATCTACTTTTGAACCAATCATAGGTAGCGAAATTCAGTCTAAAGAATTAATTGATAGATTAATGAAAGACTATGAAAGTGATGCATCAAGTATTTGGAAAAGTGAAATATTTGGTAGAAGCCTAGAAGCTATAGTTCAAGAAGGAATTCAAGCTAAACTAAGTATGATGCCAGATAATACAAGATATAAGCTTAAAGAAACGGTTTCAAAAATCGTTAATAAAGGCTCAAATACTTTAATTGCAATAGTTATATAAAAACTATTGCTTTTTTAATTGAAATGATTGTATAATTAAGACATGGAAGATATAAAAAAGATTAAAACTATTATAAGTAAAATAAACAGAAAATGTGATAAAGAACACATTTCTTTGTATGATGTTTTAAATAAATTAAATATTTCTATTCATAAGTTTCTTGAAGCAATTGGTTTTAAATTTGAATTTAATGAAAACTTAAATAACAGTTTGTTAGAATTATTTTCTGCAGTTGATACAAGAATTAATTTTAATCCTGCTATGGAAAACTTAGATAGTGATGAAATAGAAATTTATTCAAGTAATTTAAATATGATATTTCATTTTAATAATAAAATGTATGCTGTTAATAAAAATAAAAAGAATATTCTTAATGAATATATTTATTATGAAGAAGAAAGTACTATAAATGCTAATAATATTTTAGTAAGTTATAAACTAGAAACTACTATAGAATTAAAAAAGACAAAAACTAGAATCATAACTAGAAAATATCCACTTAAACATATGAAGATAAAAGTAACGTATAATAATGGTTCATATGAATTTATAATTAACGAAGATATGTTACAAAATGATTTAGATTATATTTTAAAACTTCTTAACAGTGGTAACTACGCCGGAGCATATGTTATTTTAAATAAGTATCCATGTTGTATTAAAATAATTGATGATGATAAAAAAATTGAATAATTTAATAAAAAAATAGCCATTACATACATAGAATTATAAAAGGGAGGATTAATTCTATGTATAATAATTATAATTTAGAAGTTAGCAAAATCTTTAAAGGGGCAGAAAAATTAATGATGGAATTAAATCATTCATATGTTGGAACAGAACATTTACTTTTAAGTATGTTAAAAAATAATGAAGAAATAAAAGACTTACTTAATAGATATTGTCTAACATATGATGATTTTTTAGATGAATTACAGCTTTTAGTAAAAGAAGAAACTAGTAAAAAAAGTACATGTATTTATACACCGTTATTAAAAAGAGTAATAAAAAATGCTTTTGATATTTCTAAGTGTAATACAATTAAACCAATTGATTTATTAGTATCAATCCTTGAAGAAGGAGAAGGAATTGCTATTAGAATTATGGCTGGAATAGGTATAGATATTGATAAATTATATGATGAAATAAAAATTAAGAGTAAAAAAAATAATCCCAAGTTAGAGATTTATAATATTGGCAAAGATTTAACAGAATATACAACAGATGATTTATTAATTGGTCGTGAAAAAGAAATAAATTTAATAATTGAAACACTTTTACGTAAAAATAAAAATAATCCTCTTTTAATCGGTGATGCTGGAGTAGGTAAAAGTGCTATTGTTGAAGAATTAGCAAGACGTATTAAAGATGGAAATGTTCCAAATAAATTAAAAAATAAAAAGATTGTTTCAATTGAAATGTCTTCTTTAGTAGCAGGTACAAAGTATCGTGGAGAATTTGAAGAAAAATTAAATAAAGTAATTAAAGAAGTTGAAAATAATCCAGAAATAATTTTATTTATTGATGAAATTCATACATTATCAAATGCTGGAGGAGCAGAAGGAGCCATAAATGCTAGTGACATTTTAAAGCCTTATTTAGCGCGAGGAAAAGTTAAATTAATCGGAGCAACAACAATTAATGAATATAATAAATTTATTGCTAAAGATAAAGCTTTATCTAGAAGATTTGAAATAATTAAAGTAAATGAACCAAATATTGAAGAAACAATTGAAATATTATCCAAAATAAGACCATCATTTGAACATCATTATAATATAAAAATATCAGAAGATAACATTAAAGAAATAGTGTCTTTAACAAATAAGTATATCTTAGATAGATTTAATCCTGATAAATCACTTGATTTTCTTGATAGTATCTGTGCTATGAAAGAAGTAGAAAGTTCTAAAGAAAAAGATATAAGTTTATTAAAAAATAAATTAGCAAATATAATTAAGAAAAAAGAAAACATGGTTAAGAAAAATAACTTTGAAGAAGCCCTTAATTTAAGAAAAATAGAAATAGAAATAAATGAAAAAATTTCTAAAGAAGAAAATACTCCGAATAAAATAACTAATACTGATATTAAAGAAGTATTATTAAGAAAAGTAAATATTCCTAGTATAAAAAATGATTGGAATTCATTAAATAACTATTTAAAAAATCAAATAATTGGTCAAAATGAAGCCATAAATGAAATAATAAATACTTTAAAATTTAAAGAAGATGATATGCCAGTATCAATACTTTTAACAGGTTCAACTGGAGTAGGTAAAACTAAAACTGTTAAGGAAATAGCAACATATTTAAAGTTACCATTAATTAGACTTGATTTAAGTGAATACAATGAACCAATTTCTATAAATAGACTTATTGGTTCATCAGCAGGTTACATTGGTTATGATGATGAAAACATTTTTGATAAAGTAAGAATGCATCCAAATGCTATAATTTTATTAGATGAATTAGAAAAAGCTCATCCAAGTGTCATAAATTTATTTTTACAAATATTAGATGAAGGTTTTGTAACTAATGCTAAAGGAGAAAAAATAGATTTTAAAAACACATATATATTTATGACAAGTAATGCTTGTATTGATATAAAAATAGGTTTCCTGAAAAATAAAGCTAATTATCAAAATAGTTTTAGTAAAGAATTTTTAGCAAGAATAACTCAAACAATTAATTATCATAATATAACTATTGATAATATAAAAGAATATTTATCTAAAAAAGGTATAAAAGATTATTCTATTATAAAAGATTTTGATTATGAAAACCAAGGTTTTAGAGGTTTAGATAAGTATTTAAAAAAGAAGAAGATGAAAGTAAGATAACTACTTACATCTTCTTCTTACTTGTTCAAGTAAACAAATATTTAAATCAACATTTAATTTTTCTTTAGATTGTTTAGCAAGTTCTTGATAGTAATCTCCATTTATAAAAATCGTTGGAGAACCAAAGAATTTCTTCCATATTTTAAGAGGAACAATTATATTATTAGCAAAATCCAAAACTTCACTTTTTTCTAAATCAATTACTACAGAATGTTCCATATAACCTGTAAAAGAAAGGGGAATATAATAGTATCCACCATATAATTTTTTATTAGCTATTAAAACATCACTGGTTAAATTATGACAAAAACCACGTCTTTCTTCATCAGTAATTTTTCTTATACCCAAAGTTTTACATAGTGATTGTAATTTTAACATTCCTTGCATAGTACGGATATGTATTTCATCCATTTTGATACTAACAACACCTTTTGAATTTGTTAAACCACCAATAGCTCTTATATAGTTCTCTTGACTAATTTGTCCTTCAAAATATAAATCAGATATTTGAATAGCTCTAAGTAATTCATTATTTGGATTATATCCACATCTATTTAATATTTCAATAATTAATCTCTTAGCAGATGAATGTCCACTATTTAAATAAAGCATCAATAAGGCATTTAACTTACCGATATTATCAAGTCCTTTTGGTAAATAAATTAGTTCATCTGGAAAATATGCTAAAACATCTTTAGCTTTCATAGTATTATCCAGGAGATTTACCTCTTGCCTAGTCATATAGTCCTTTTCTAACTTAGCAATGTCGACACTTTCTAAAATTTTCTTAATATCATCATAAGTTATCATATTAACCCCCAAAGCTTAGACACATTATAACACATTTATTAAACAAAGTCAAATTTGGGCATATATTATCATTAGGGAGGGCCTATGAAATTCGGTGATGAATTTTTTAAAAAAGTAGAAAAAAAGACTAATGTTTCTAAAGACACTATTTTAAGTCTTGCAGAAAAATTACAAAAAGGAAACATGAAAGATGAAAAAACACTTAGTGAGGTAATTGATACATTAAGTAAAATGACTGGTAAAAAAGTAAGTGAGGAACAAAAATCTAAAATAATTAAAAAAGTGGTGGAAGATAAAGTCCCAAATAATGTTGAAAAAATGTTTTAGCTAAAATAAAATAGGTTTGTAATTAAAACCTATTTTTCAATATAGTAAGCATAATATTCTTCAAAAGTAATATTATTTTCATAAACATATTTTGCTATTTCTTTACCAACATATCTAAAATGCCAAGCTTCATAACTATAACCAGTTACTTTAACTTTATCTTCTGGATACCTTAAAATAAAACCAAATCTATAAGCATTATTCTCTAACCATTTTGCAGTATCAGTATCTTTAAAAGTATTTTTATTATTATTAAGTTTATTAAATATATCTAAAGTTAAACCAGTTTGATGTTCAGAAGCTCCAGGTCTTGCAGCAATACTATCAGCATATTTTTGACCACGCGTCTTTTTATAATTATTATAAACAATTTCTTGTTCTTGATAAGACCTATAAGAAGAACTAACCATTAAATAATAGCCTTGTTCTTCTTGTGCAGCATTCCACATTTCTAAAAATGCATCATAAGTAACTTTCCTAGTTTTTTGACTTCCTGCATCTCCCCAAGAATAAGTCTGAGAAATTGTAACCAAATCTGAAGGAGCATAATCACTACCAAGAAGATAATATTTATTTACTAACATACTTGTATCTTTACTAACATCTGTATTAAATTCTTCTTCATAAAAATTCTTATCTAAATGAATATTTATGTTTCTAACAACACTAGTTAAATCTAGTTTTTTATTATTATTCATGTATTCAATATACTTATAAAAATTTTTC
>ULUY01039120.1_pt1 | contig 13435 bp, 18 predicted proteins | sample 1959031 | NCBI WGS metagenome assembly ULUY01 (sample SAMEA4835774, study PRJEB28245) | human gut metagenome | biome: gut microbiome; material: fecal sample | place: Denmark | collected 2008
AATTTACCTGGCAATCCGGATTGGGTATTTTATTTATTATTACGGCTGTTACCTTGATCATCCTTTCCAAGACAATTCAAAAGACGTTGTCGACTGTTGTCCGGAAAATCCGTCCCCGTCATGCTTAATTGCGAATATATCTGTTTATTTGAAATATACCGGGTTTGATGCCATGACTGGTTTATTTGAAAATGAAACTCACGAGAATCAAAAATGTTTCCCGTGAGTTTCGTTTTTGGTTTTCGGGAGTTTTGTAGTATCTTTACCTCACTTAATAGAAAGGAAATGAGATGAATTATTTGGTAAAACTTCGTCAACGGTGGGTGAGCTTTCTGCATAATGAAGCCTTGAAGGAGAAGATTTATTCTATTGTTTTCGAATCAGATACTCCGAAAGGAAAGCTGTTTGATATTGTGCTGATCGGGAGTATCATTCTGAGTATATTGCTTGTGATCTTGGAGAGCATGCATTTTTTTCCGTATTCGGCCTATGTCGTTTTGCGTGTGCTGGAATATTTGCTGACTTTGTTTTTTACTGTTGAGTATTTGGCCCGTATTTATTGTCTGAAGCAGCCGTTTAAATATATATTCAGCTTTTTCGGTATTGTTGATTTACTGGCGACTTTACCGGTTTACTTGAGCTTCTTTTTACACGGTTCTCATTATCTGTTGGTCATTCGGGCTTTTCGCCTGATTCGGATCTTCCGTATTTTCAAACTCTTTAAGTTTATTCACGAAGGTAATTTGCTATTGCGTTCTTTATGGATCAGTGCACCCAAGATTTCTATCTTTTTCTTCTTTGTTCTGATTCTTGTCACTTCAATGGGAACGATCATGTATATGATAGAAGGAACGCACCCTGATAGTGAATTCAATAATATTCCTAACAGTATTTATTGGGCGATAGTAACGATGACAACTGTCGGATATGGAGATATTACGCCGGTAACACCGGTCGGACGGTTTTTCTCGGCAGTGATTATGCTGATAGGTTATACGATTATTGCAGTCCCGACGGGTATTGTATCAGCTACCATGGTCCGGCAGCATAAGGCTTTGGAAAAACGTCGTTGTCCGCGCTGTCATCGTGACGGACATGAGCCGGAATCTCTCTATTGTAAATACTGCGGGGCTAGACTTCGGCGTGAAAAAACGGAGGTAAAAGAGGTAGATGAGCAGAAAGAGCAGGAATCAAAAATATAAAGAATACTGAATATGAAAGGAAAACTGATTTTTATCACGGGTGCAACAAGCGGAATTGGTGAAGGTTGTGCCCGTAAGTTTGCTGCAATGGGAAGCAACCTGATATTGAACGGACGGAATACCGAAAAGCTGGAAGCCTTGAAACAGGAACTGACAGCACAAGGAGTGGACGTTTTGACATTGCCTTTCGACGTGCGAGACCGGCAGGCGATGCGGCAGGCCGTCGATTCGCTGGAAGGTAAATGGAAGCATATTGATGTGCTGATCAACAACGCCGGACTGGTAATTGGCATGGATAAGGAATACGAAGGCTCTTTAGACGAATGGGATGTCGTGATAGATACCAATATCAAAGCTTTATTGGCCATGACGCGGATGATAGTACCCGGAATGGTAGAACGGGGTTGCGGTCATGTAATTAATATCGGTTCCATTGCGGGTGATGCTGCTTATGCCGGTGGTAGTGTGTATTGTGCAACCAAGGCTGCAGTGAAAGCTTTATCCGACGGATTGCGGATTGATTTGGTTGATACACCTGTGCGTGTGACCAATATCAAGCCGGGCATGGTAGAAACGAACTTCTCTGTTATCCGTTTTCGGGGTGATAAGCAGAAAGCTGATGCCGTGTATGATGGTATCCGTCCGTTGACAGGCGACGATATAGCCGATGTTGTTTATTATGCTGCTTCGGCTCCGGCACACGTGCAAATAGCCGAAGTTTTGGTGATGCCTACTTATCAGGCAACCGGAACCGTGTGTCACCGACAGAAGTAAACCGGAAAGAAATGAACGTGCTTCGTTCTTTACTGGTTTGGCTATGCTTCATACCCGTCGCCATCTTGAACGGCGGGTTGAGGCAGTATGTTCTTGACCGATGCTTAGGCGAAGTAGGAGCGAATGCTTTGAGTGGTGTACTGCTTAGTTTATTTATCCTATTAATTAGCTGGCTGCTTTTACCCCGTATTGTCAGGTACAACCGGAAAGAAAGTTACCAGATCGGAATCGTTTGGATGCTGCTAACAATCGGATTTGAATTCACTTTTGGGTTAACAAGCGGCATTTCATTCCAAGAATTATTGTCTGCCTATAATCCGATGTCAGGTAATTTATGGCTGTTGGTGGTCGTAACTACTTTCGGGGCACCAAGACTTATATATGAAAAGGAAAGGAGATAAATAATTATGAATGCAAAGAAAGAATCGCAAGAATCATTCGACCGGCAAGCTTTAACCTATGATATGGATAGAAATGGTTCTCATGCCCGGGAACAATATTCAACCATATTACAGAAAATGGAAAACTTTCAGTTCTCGAATGTGCTCGATGTTGGATGTGGTACGGGTGAAATCTTAAAACGGATACATATATGTTATCCGGAGGTTTTGCTTACAGGAGTTGACATATCTGAAAAAATGCTAGAAGTCGCCAAAGTAAAAATTGGAAATGTGGCTACATTATTATGGGCAGATGCAGAGATGTTACCGTTTAATGATACTACATTTGACTTAATTGTTTGTAGTGATTCGTTTCATCATTATCCGAATCCACAGAAAGTTCTTGCGGAATTTCGGCGGGTTCTTAAAAGAGGTGGTATCCTTTTGATTTGTGATTATCGTATTGGTTTTCCATTGAGGCAACTAATGAATCTATTTATCCGGTTTAGTCATGATGGTGATGTGCATATCTATTCGAAGGAGGAAATAACGAAGTTGGTTATTCAGGCTTCGTTTAGTAATATCCAGTATGAACGTACGAATGCCACGGCTTTTATTATAACAGGAGAGAAGTATAAATGATCTTAATATCTGAACTAGATGACAAGAAAAGAAAGGACAAAGCAGCATGAACTACGAAGAATACCAAACGTAGGAGTTCAGACCCAACGGGATTTGATCGCGATGGGTTACACGACGATAGACTCTTTGAAAGGTAAATGGGCAGAAGAACTTTATGCGGAGGAATGTCGTCTGCGAGGTTGTGCTATTGACCGTTGTCAACTTTATCTTTATCGGGCTGTAGCATATTTTGTGAATACTGACAATCCTGATCCTGCCAAGTGTAAATGGTGGTTATGGAAAGATGATTTTGTGAATCCATCGCCTTGTGGGGCTGTATGTACAGAATGTAACTATTATCCTTCGGCTTGTGCCGGTTGCCGAAAGATTCGGGGAAAAGCTTTTTGGTTACCTTATACCGGAGATGATGTTTGTCCCATTTATCAATGTTGCCGGGACAAAAAGAAACAGAATTGCGGTGGATGTTCGGAGTTGCCTTGTGCTCGTTTCATGAAAGATCCGACAATATCGGACGAAGAGAATGAAGCTAATTTACGACGAATGTTGGAAAGGTTAAAGGCCTGGAAGGAATAAAAGCCTTATCCTTTGCGCTTCTGTCTGAAAAATACTATCTTCGCAAGAGGAAGATAGTTAATAATCCACGATTATGGCAAAATTATATCCAGTTGGCATACAAGACTTCAAGAAGATCCGTACGGGCGGATATGTTTATGTGGACAAGACGGCACTGCTTCATCGTCTGGTTAGTACCGGTAGTTATTATTTCTTCGGCCGTCCGCGCCGCTTTGGTAAGAGTCTGATGATTTCTACATTGGAAGCATACTTTGAGGGTAAAAAAGAACTTTTCAAAGGGCTTGCGATGGAGGAGTTGGAAAAAGACTGGATTGAGCGTCCGGTTTTGCATATCGATCTTAATAGCCAGGAATATAACTCTCGTAAAAGCTTGGAGGATATTCTGGATGGTTACTTAACGCGTTGGGAAGAACAGTACGGTCGTGATCCGGGAGGTAATTCATTATCCCTTCGTTTTGGAGGTGTTATCCGTCGTGCCGCCAAACAGACGGGTCAGAATGTGGCAATTCTCATTGATGAATACGACAAACCTCTTATTCAGGCTTTAGGTAATGAAGAGTTGCAGGATGAATACCGTAATATTCTGAAGGCCTTCTATGGCAATTTGAAATCGTGCGACGGCTATATCCGCTTTGCGTTGCTGACAGGTGTGACGCGTTTCAGCCGAGTGAGTATCTTCAGCGACTTGAATAACCTGAATGATGTAACGATGGATCCGCAGTATGCCACGATGTGTGGAATTACCGAATCCGAACTTTTACCCAATTTTGAGGAAGATATTCAAGAATTGGCACAGCGACAGAAGATCAGTTTCGAGGATGCTTGCACGCTCTTACGCAATAAGTTTGACGGATATCATTTCGTTCCCGACGGTGAAGGAATCTACAATCCTTTTAGTCTGCTGAATACCTTTTACCGGATGTCTCCGGATAATTATTGGTTCAGCACGGGTACGCCGACTATTTTAGTGAAGCTCTTGCAACAGAACCATTATAACTTGAGTAACTTGGATGGAAACGTAGAAGCTTCTGCCGATAATCTGACAGGTTTGGAGAATATACAGAAGAATCCTATCCCATTATTGTTCCAAAGTGGCTATTTGACAATTAAAGATTACGACCGTGAATTTCGGATTTATACGCTTGGTTTTCCTAATAAAGAAGTCGAACAGGGTTTCATCAATTTCTTATTACCTACTTATGTGAACATTGATACGAGTGATTCCTCATTTCAAATAAAGCAATTTGTGAAGGATGTCCGTATGGGACATGTTGACGACTTCATGGTGCGTTTACGAAGTTTCCTGGCCGATACGCCTTACGAGCTTATCCGTGAACAGGAGTTACACTACCAGAATGTACTTTTTATTGTCTTTAAGTTATTAGGCTTTTATACCGAGGCGGAATATCATACTTCACAAGGGCGTATTGATCTTGTGGTGAAGACTTCCGACTATATCTACGTAATGGAATTCAAATTCCAGGGAACGGCAGAGGAGGCGTTGGCACAAATCAATGCCAAGAATTATGCCGCACCCTTCGCCGCCGATCCACGCACGCTTTATAAGATTGGCGTGAACTTTAGCAACGAGACACGCAATATCGAACGGTGGGTGGTGGAGTAAAGGACTTTAATAGCTTTAAGCAATGACTCGTGATGCTTATTATGATGAATCTGTTCTCAAGATTAAACTTCAAGAAGAGAAGCTTTCTTTTGTCATTCGTTCTTTACAAGTAAACGAAACGCCTCTGTTGCGCGATTTCCTCTACGAAGCCATCTATGTGCCGGAAGGTGTGGAGCCGCCACCTCGTAATGTGGTTGACTTACCAGAACTACAAGTTTATATTAAGGACTTTGGTGATAGGAAAGACGATTTATGTTTCGTTGCTGAGCAGGATAATCAGATAATCGGTGCTGTATGGACTCGAATAATGAATGATTATGGCCATATTGACAATCATACTCCGTCTCTTGCCGTATCCTTATATGAACCATACAGGGGTAAAGGCATTGGTACTTTATTGATGAAAACCATGCTTACTGCTTTAGAAGGTAAAGGTTATCCGAAAGTTTCGCTCTCTGTCCAGAAAGAAAACTATGCAGTAACATGGTATCGAAAATTAGGATTTGAAGTGGTGCGGGAGACAACAGAAGAATACATCATGGTGAAAGAATTTTAGAAAGGATTCAGAATAAAATGGTAGTTATAAAAAGACAAAAGGAACAAACAAAGAAAATGACTTCATCTGTTCCCTGCCTACTCATTCTCGCATTCCTTCTATTTCCATTGTTTGCATTTGTTTCTTGCTTGTTCCGAATCGTTTGCCATAGCGTGTCCAGTAAATATCGGCTGCCCATTGGAATAACTTCTTGGGTAAAGGCATCGTTGCCTTTATAATCTGATATTTCTGGTTGGCTATTGAATAAGCCAGTTGTTTGATGTTTCGGGTCGCGATATATTTAAAGGGTGTATTTAAAATAGCTTCTCCGCTGCCTAACATTAAAATAGAACCGATGGTATATTGGTTTTGCCGGCAAAAGAATCGCATCATTTGAATGGCAACATGATTTTGCTGGTATTCCAAAAATCCACAGTTGATCAAGATGGAAATAACCGGTTTCCGGGAAGGCGGATTGGCTTCCAAGGTCTTCAGGAAGTGAAGAAATCCAACCGGAAGCGCATCTGCATAAAGCGGAAAGACGAAAAGTACATCCTGAAATTCATGCATGGCTTGACAAAGTTCCTGATGATTCTTGATTGTTATATGCTTGTAGATTGTTTCTTCCGGATAATACCGGCTAAAAATCTCAGCATAGCGTTTGGAATTGGATTTTGGAGCTCGGGGACTACCGTTTATGATTAAGATTTTTCCCATTTTTCAAGTACGGTTTTAACCATGCTATCAAGCATGGCTTCTGTTACAAAAATGATTTCATAGCTGGTGAAACTCATATTATGAGCATTCCGGGCAATCAGTTGTCTGAAGATGCCTTTTTCTTCGTTTGAAATATCTCCATAGGCAATGATCGTAGCTTGCTTGGCCTTTACAGCCCGTTGTACATGATGCGTTTCACCTTGGTGAATCCGAATAAATGCCTGTTGAACCGGAATAGCCCGTTCTAACATCGTTTTCATAATGGTGTCGTATCCGCCGTATTTCAAGCGACTGATGTATAAAACTGCATTGCTTTGTGCCATATAAGGATATACTTGGGTGGCATCATCGCGGATAACACATCGTCCCGGGGTTTTGGTCCAACATCCGAAACATCACATGCAGTTGGCAATAGTCAGAGACGAAAGATCGATGTGCTTGATTTCGTCGGTGTGCTGAATAGATATATTCAGCGGCTTGTCACTCATGATTAATTTCATAGTTTGTTATTCTATTGTTTGTAGGGAAAACAGATTTTGGGCCGGATTTGTTTATTCTTAAAGATAATTATCTTCCTGTGTGAAGTTGGTAGCTTCAGAACTTATTGGGCAACCAATATCAATGGCCCGAAGATTTCCCATAATCCCATGTACCGCATGATAAATTCAACTCCGCAGGTAGCATGTTTAGGCATCTCTAAATCAGTCAGACTGGTGGCAGGCCAGGCTGCATGCGCATTTACTGAGTTAGAATAAGGCACTTGTTCATCTTTTGGTGAATGATATAGATGGATGTATGCCTGCGGTTGAGGCGAAGCATTTAAGAGAGAGTTCTTACGTAGGGCTTCGACGATAGCTAAAACATCCGCATTGCCATTAAAGGACGGTGGCGCAAAGAAGTCGGGATGTAGTACGTGGGTTATATCGGTGCCTAATGCCTGATGCCATTCCGAAAGCGGACGAGTTGAGAATAGTTCGTTCAGCCCGTTGCTGATTACTTCCGGCGCGTATAAATTCTCATCCCGTACATCTAGTTGCTCGCCATACGCCATGCCACGTATCAGGTAAGGCGCGTAGCCGGTCCGTGAATAGGAATCTGGTGCATCGGTAGGAGAGATGATGGTTTGCAAGGTAATTTCCAAGTCATAAGCTCCTCCACCGGCATGGACAGCGCGGATGCTGTTCCCTTTGCCGCGCCGTTCGAGTTCGAGCACGGTAGCAATGGTTGCCTGTCCGCCTTGCGAATAACCTATCAGTTCGAGGCTGTCAGTCTCTTCCTTAATTCCCTTCTGCTGCAAATATTGGCGGGCGGCCTCGATCATATCGGCACAAGCTGTTCCGGTCAGCCGGGCATGCAAGTACGGATGTTGCCGGTCAGAAGTCTGACTGGAACCATAACCTAAATAATCTGCCATGACGACAATGTGTCCGTTTACTACCGGTATCAACTCATAGTAGAAGTCCTGACGTGATGGAGCCTGGTCGATATCCAATGTCACATGCTGGATGCTGAGCAAATGGTTGTAGTAAGTTGTCCCACTTGGAATGGCAATTACTCCTGAAGCCGTTACTGTAGAACCGTCAGCTCCAACCGTATTATATTCGATTGCTGCCACATCAATATCGCACAGCAAGCCGAGGATCAGCGCTTCGGGCAGTTGAATGCCTTCGCCTCCGATAAAGTCTGTTATCTGTGCCGCTAATTCTGTCTTATCAATATGTCTTTCTTCGATGATGTGGGTCAGATATTGGTCCTCTTCGGGTATGTCGAAAGATTCCTCTTTGCTACAGGCAACAAAAAAGATCATCAATATCACAATCCATAGTCTGTTTGTCGTATTCCAAGTCATTTCCGTAAATTATTAGTGGTAGCTCTTTACAAAAATAGTAATTTTATAAGAAATGCTTATAAAACTTTCCTATCTTTAATCGCTGAAGTTGCTGAAGCTGAATGCGAACAGCGGATGCAAGCCAATTATTTGTGGTTGACGAATTATCGAATGAGAAAAACAATAAAAACGAATAGTCATGAAGAAAGTAAAGATTACAGTGTTGAGGAAAACTCTTATTGAAGATTTAGTTAAGGAATATGGTGCCGAAGGATTAACCAAGTGTCCGATGTTGCAGGAAGGACAAGTCTTTTATGCCGACTATGCCAAACCGGAAGGATTCTGTGATGAAGCCTGGAAGGCTATTTATCAGTATGTATTCGCTTTGGCTCATGGAGCCGGTAATCAGTTATTCTATTATGGCGATTGGATTCGTAAACCGGGAGTGGCTATCTGTAGTTGTAACGATGGTTTGCGTCCGGTTATCTTTAAGTTGGAAGCTACCGATGATGAGGCGGAAATTGATTATACTCCAGTGAAAGATTAGAGAGAGCCCTAAATATGGAGATCAGAAAACTGCATCAAACTGAACAGGCACAGGCAATCTCGTTGGCATTGGATGTGTATCTCACTTGTGGAAAAGCCGACTATGATGAAGAAGGCTTAGGCGTGTTTAAGAGTTTCATTCATGATGAAGACCGTCTGCAGGAACTAACCTTTTGGGGAGCATTCGAGGAAACCGGGGCGTTGATGGGAATGTTGGCGATGCGGGAAAAAGACCAGCATCTGTCGATGTTTTTCATTCATCCCGATTATCACCGGCAAGGAATTGGACAGGCTTTGTTTACCTTTGCGATACAAGAACATCCTTATCGAAGTATTACGGTGAACTCTTCTACTTATGCCGTGCCTTTCTATAAAAGCTTGGGGTTTCTTCCTTTGGATGGACCGCAGAATTATCATGGATTGATCAGTGTGCCGATGAAGCGGACTTCTTTTCGGCTTCGCCCCTGGCAGAAATCGGATACAACGTCGTTGGCCCGGTATTTGAACAACAAAAAGATCTGGGATAATTGCCGGGATCGTCTTCCTTTTCCTTATACGGAAGATGACGCTCGTACTTTTATCGATTATGCAGTGGCCCAGCAGGGATGGAATGAGTTCTGTATTGAAATCGCTGGCGAAGCTGTCGGAAATATCAGTTTTATGCGGGGAACAGATGTGGAACGCTTCAATGCCGAAGTTGGGTATTGGTTGGCAGAACCTTTCTGGAATCAGGGTATTATGGGCGAGGCTTTGCAGGAAGCGATGCGTATATATGGGGAAAATTCAGATATAAAGCGTTGGTTTGCCCAAGTGTACGAAGGTAATAGGGCTTCCATGCGTGTTCTTGAAAAAGTAGGTTTCCGCCAAGTTGCTGTTCTTCGCAAGGCTTGTTTCAAGAACGGAGACTTTATGGATTTAAATTATTTTGAATGTTTGAAAGACGAATGGACTGGCAAATAAAACAGGTTACAACGAATAAAAAACAATTCCTCTCTTTGCTTCTTTTGGCGGACGAACAGGAATCGATGATCGACCGTTATTTGGATCGGGGCGATCTGTTTGTGATGTATGTGGATGAAGAAACGTGGATTGCCGTAGCTGTGGTAACGAATGAGGAAGAAGGTGTTTATGAGCTGAAAAACTTGGCGGTCGATCCTGCCTATCAACGAAAGGGAATCGGAAGACAAATGGTCGATTTTCTTTGCCGCCATTATCAACAGATGGGACATACCATGTTGGTGGGTACTGGCGATAGCCGACAAACGATTTCTTTTTATCAGAGTTGTGGTTTTACTTATTCGCATACACTTCCCGGTTTCTTTACGGAGAATTATGATCACCCGATTATTGAAGACGGGAAAGTCTTGACGGATATGATTTATTTCCGGAAAGATTTACCTAAAGTTCGTTTGGTTGCTCCTGCAGATCGGACGACTTTATTTGTAGAAGAGCTGGTAAAACTTTGGGAGGCTTCGGTTCGTGCCACCCATCATTTCCTGACTGAAAAGGACATCCAGCATCTTATTCCGTTTGTTGAAGAAGCTGTTCGGGGTATTGAAACGCTTTTGGTGGCGTATTTAGGAAGTTGTCCGGTTGGTTTCTTAGGTCTGGTAGATTTGAAAATAGAAATGTTGTTTGTTTTACCTGATTATTTGGGGAAAGGATTTGGTAAGCAACTTGTGGAGCTGGCAATAAAGGAGTATCATATTCAGTATGTAGATGTGAATGAACAGAATACGCAGGCCGAAGGTTTCTATCGACATATTGGTTTCCGTACATTTGCCCGAACAGAGACTGATGAACAAGGAAATCCTTTCCCGATTTTAAAGATGAAATTGCAGGATAATAAAGTTTAATACTCAATAAAATGGACAACGAAAAGGTTTATCAGATGCCTTTGGCAAAAGTTTATCCTCTGCTTGTAAACAAGGCTTTGCGAAAAGGACGGACACAGGCGGAAGTGGACGAGATTATCCGTTGGCTGACGGGTTATACGCAGGAACAATTGGAGGAACTGTTGGAACAACCGACTTCATACGGTGATTTTTTCCGAAAAGCTCCTGCCTTGAATCCGAATCGGAAGAAGATAAAAGGTTCGATTTGTGGTATAAAAGTAGAAGAAATACAAGAGTCTTTGATGCAGGAAATCCGTTATCTGGATAAATTGATTGACGAACTTGCCAAGGGGAAAGCTATGGAGAAAATCTTGAGAGTTTAGCGGTTGTTTCTTCGGAAAAGCTGGTATCAATGTATCTTCTTGCCTGGAAACAACTCCGAATCTCGTAGGATTTTAATTTTTTGACAGCTGTCGAAAAGCTTTTCCATATCTGTCAAAAAGCTTTATCACATATATGGAAAAGCTTTAGCACAGTTGTCAAAAAATTGAATGTTCACTATTTTTATACGTTCTGATCATATAGAACGTATCGTATGCCTTTTATTTTTAGTATAAAATCAGAAAGACAGACAGCAAGATGGAGAAGAGCAACACATTGCGGGCTGTATGGGCTAATGTCTGGTTCAGCTCTTTCCCGCTCTTATGTCTCATTTCCTGCCATGTAGCCATAAACAGGACAAAGAATAGTCCGAAGGCGGCCAACATCCAGGTACTGGCTTGCATCAGAAAAGGAAAGACAAGCAACAGGGCAATGATTCCGTTCAGCAGATAAAGAATCCGCCCGAAACGACGCCCGAAAAGGACGATGGTTGTACGTTTTTGTGCCGCTTTGTCTTGCGCATAGTCCCGATAATTGTTGACGACCAGGATATTGACCGACAGTAAACCAACGGCGACAGATAACAGTAAGGAAAGCAAAGAGAAACTTAATGCCTGCACGTAGTAAGTGAAGCAAACGGGGATAATACCATAGAATAATAAGACGCAAACATCACCCAATCCATTGTATGCCAAAGGAAACGGGCCCGCTGAATAGGCAAGTACGCACAAGGCGATGGCAATTCCTACAGGAATCAGTTCCCAGCCGGCAAAGAACAGGAGCATACATCCGCAAAAGCAAGCCAATCCCAAGGTGATGAAAGTGCCTTTTAGCATACTTTGGGGCTGGATCCAACCTTGGGCAACGGCTCTTTCCGGACCGAGCCGGTCGGCTCCATCGGCACCTTTCTTGAAATCGAAATAATCATTGGCAAAATTGCTGGCAATCTGTGCCAACAAGGCTACTAAAACACAGAGTAGGGTAGGAACCCATTGAAAATAACCGTCACGAAAAGCCAACGCTGCTCCGACCAGTACCGGACTTAAAGATGCCGGAAGTGTACGTGGACGGGCCGCTTCCAGCCAGGCTTTTCCTTTACTTGGAGATGATAAATTATTCATAACATTTATTTTGGACGCAAAATTAAAACTATTTTACCAATACACTTTTTTTCTATTCCGAAAAAACATTCTATATTTGCGGTATGAAACAGTTTCTATTAGTCATCGGATTTGTATTGGGAACTGTGCTTTTCTTCAATCAGAGTGAGAAAGCACAGCCATTCGATGTATTGTCTGCTCTGACAAAAGAAGCTGTCATGGAAGATTCGGAAACGAAGGATATGCAGACTTGTCTGGCTGTTTTGACCAGCGATATGAAGAACAGCAACTTGCTTTCTCCACGCCGGGTTATCCAAACTATTACTTATAATTTTAATTTGCGTACGCAAAACCAGGTCGAAAAAACGACCCAGTATTTGCGGTTAAAAGGACATGATTTGATTTCCAAACTATTGGAATATAATTCCATTACTCATCATATAAATTATTCCGCTTTACTTACCCGTAAAGGTTATCATGTCTTTGCGTTACGGAAGTTACTGATTTAGTCTTTTTTTGTGATGTAAGGAGAAGTTATGCCCGGCTGTTGCATGGGTATTATCTGGATATGGACTGTTTATTACAGTTCGTTTGCAGGTGTGTCTTCCCTTATGTGTTTTCTTTAATCCTTTATTTATTATTATCCGGTCGCGGAGGATTCGTCGTGACTAGCTTATTATTCACATCACAAAAAAAGAAAATTATTATGGCTAAAAAATCAAATAAATTCAATCTTTGGGTTTCTATCGTATTAATCCTGGTAGGCTGTGTATTGGCTTGTAGTTCTATTATTTCAAATGATTACCTGAAACTGGTAGTAGTATTGGCCTCTTTGGGATACGGTCTGTATGGAATTATGAAAGCATTAAGTACATCTGAAGAAGCAGATGTAGTGAATAAATGATGGTTAAATTAAAAAACAAAGGAGGAATTTATCATGAAAATAAGTAAAGATTTAGCAGATGCAGTGATGATGGTTGCATGTATTGTGCTGGTATTAGTCGGAACAACAACATTTGAATCTGCATCAACAAAGGCTATTATCATGACAGTACTGGCTGTTTTGGCTATTTTTATGGGTGCTGCCAGATTTTTAGGTGGTAAGAAACAGACACACTAACCCTTTTGGAAAAGTACAATTGTTGCTATTCCGTCGGGATGCCGGGATTATCTGTCGCTTATTTTTCTGCCTATTTTAAACTTGCTATAAATCATCAGATATGGAGATTATTCCAGGCGACATGTGTACCAATATGGAGAGGGTGTGTCGTAATACGCGATTCACCCTCTTTTCTTTA
>ULUY01060873.1_pt1 | contig 13336 bp, 10 predicted proteins | sample 1959031 | NCBI WGS metagenome assembly ULUY01 (sample SAMEA4835774, study PRJEB28245) | human gut metagenome | biome: gut microbiome; material: fecal sample | place: Denmark | collected 2008
TCCCCTGGAAACCTTAAAGATATTCAGTTATGTAAAAACAGGTGCGGAGACGGCTAAAAAAATCAGCACTGTTAAAAATGCAGATGCAATCGAGATAGAATTAGGAAGTACCTTTACTTTACCGGAGACGGTAAAAGTTACCTATTCAGATTACACTTCCGGAGCAGAAAACGTAACCTGGAACGCACAGGATGTTGCCGCAGTCAACACTAACGCAGCAGGAAAATATACTGTGAACGGAACAGTATCTCTGGAAGGAGAGACCTATCAGACAAAATGCGTGATCACCGTGAATCCGCAGAACCTTCTGACCAATCCCCGGTTTGAGGATGGAGAGAACGCATGGATATTAAGCGGAACCGGTATTAAAGTCCTGATGGATGGCAAGGACTCCAAAGATGGAAACGGATATCTGCATTTCTACAATGACAGTGATTTTACCTATGATGTAACACAGACAATTACGCTGGATGCAGGAATTTATCGGTTCGGAGGATATCTTCAGGGTGGTGGAAACTTAGCGGCAGACAGCTACGAGGTCTATGCCTCCGTAGATGGTAAGACACAGACAGCAGAAGGCGAATTGAACGGCTGGAAGAACTGGAGCAATCCGGAGGTACAGGATATCGAGATCACTGAGGATGGAACAAAAGTAACGGTGGGAATCTGGGCAACCGCATCTGCCGGAGCCTGGGGATCCTGGGACGATATGTACCTGAACAAAACCGGAGAAGTTACCCCAGCGCCCGCAGTTACCCCGCAGCCGACCGTAACCCCGGCACCTGTAACAGCACCGGAAACAGAGAGCAGCTCTGCGGACAAGGATACATCTGCACCGGTACAGACAGTAGACTGGAATATCGTGACTTCCAACGTACAGGCAAAGATCGCGGAAGTGACACAGAATCCGAATATTAACAGTGTGAACATGAATATCGTATGCTCCGGAGAGACCAGACTCCCTGCCGCAGTGCTGGGAAGTATCAAAGGCTCAGACATGACCCTGGCACTTCATAGCGGCAACGGTGTGGCAGTCAGCATCAGCGGACAGGATCTGAAAGGCACAGCCCTGAATGCATTACAGAACATTGATCTCACCGTGGACAGCAAAGCCCGGAATATCCCGGCAGCCATGGCAGCATCCAAGAAGGCAGAAGCCACAAAACAGCTGTCTGTAAAAGACACCGGAGCATTCCCGGTAGCTGTGAACATTCATGTGAATGTCGGAGCAGAAAACAGTGGAAAATACGCAAATCTTTATCGTTATAATGCCGAGAAGAAACAACTGGAATACTGTGGCTCCTTCCCCGTGACCAGGAATGGTCAGTCCATGTTTGCTCTAAAGCAGGGCGGTGATTACATGGTAACGGTAACCGCGGCACAACCGAAGGAGATCGTATATTTTAACAGTGGCGATTATGCAGTGAAAGCAGGAGATACCCTGTCTGCCATTGCCAAACGCAACCATATGTCATTGGCGGAACTGAAAGCCAAAAACCCGCAGATCAAGGATTTACATAAGATTCGCGTGGGACAGAAATTGAATCTGAATTAAAAAATAGAATGGGACTCCGAAGTTGATTTGGGGTTCCATTTTTGAATTAATAGCTGCATATGTGAAAGCAAAAAGGTAACACAATTGATATTGTGTTACCTTTTTGCTTTCACATAGTATATCGGTACGCTCGCAGAAAACTTAACCCCTTTTTTGAAAAAACTTGAACCCCTCATTTGCCAAAGTAAATGCAGCCCCGGAAAGTATATGTTATAGTTCACAGATATATAAAAAACGCCGGTTTTATGCGGCTTCCACTAATTTCTAGGAGGAATCAGATGAATACAGCACAACCAATTCGTAACCTGGAGGATTTGAAAAATTTTAAAAACTACTATAAGGAAATCCACCCCAATGCCAGAAACCAATTGTTAGTGATCCTGGGCTTGAATACTGCACTGAGGATTTCGGATCTGCTTACTCTGCGGTGGGAAGATGTTTATAACTTTTCTCAAAACAGATGGCAGGAGCATATTGAGATCATAGAGCAGAAAACGGGAAAGACCTCCTGTATCTATATCAATCATAATATTCACGCATGTCTTCAAAACTATCAGGCACAGCTTCAAAAGGAGCAAAAACCTATTCAGCCAGAGAAGTATCTTTTTCCCCACAGTAATAAAAACGAACCTATCAGCCGGGTGCAGGCTTTTCGCATCATCAAAAAGGTGGCAGCTTATTACAATATCCCCGGCGTGATCTGCTGTCATTCCCTTCGCAAAACCTTCGGATATCATGCCTGGCAGCAGGGCGTACAGCCGGCAATGCTGGTCAGCATCTATAATCATTCGTCTTATGAAGTGACCAAACGATATCTTGGCATTGAGCAGGATGACCGGGACAAAATATTTCAGGAGATCATACTCTGAACACAAGGGTAACACAATATCAAGTTTGTTACATTACGATCAGTATTTCCAAAACACAGCAAATTATAAGGAAATAAACGATTCAAGGAGGAATGGCTATGCTGAGATTATCGGTGAGAGATGAAGAGTTTCTGATGATCGGAGACGATGTGAAGATTGTATTTTTGGGAAGCAGCGGCGGACAGACACGTATCATGATCGACGCTCCCAAGGATGTGAACATCGTACGAAGCAAGGCCATTGAAAAACGGATCCAGGATCCGGAACTTCTGGCGACGATCCCGAAGTATTACAAGAATCCGGAAGGTACCGCTAAGAAGAAAAAATCCAACGTCGTGATCGTACAGAACAAATAACTTCAGATACTGTGGGACAAAAGCTTGCTAACAATGCGGAATCCTAGGGCCGCAGTAACTATTAACCACACACCGCAGATAAACGGATGTATCTGCAACACTTTTTTACACATGGAGGTAAATTATTATGGTAGTACAACACAACTTAACAGCTATGAACTCTAACAGAATGTTAGGATTAACCACCACTTCTCAGGCAAAGTCCACCGAGAAACTGTCTTCCGGTTACAAGATCAACCGTGCAGCTGATGATGCAGCAGGCCTGTCCATCAGTGAGAAAATGAGAAAGCAGATCAGAGGTCTGACACAGGCTTCCGCAAATGCACAGGATGGTATCTCTACTGTACAGACCGCTGAAGGTGCTTTGAACGAAGTTCAGGATATGTTGCAGAGAATGAATGAACTGGCAGTAAAATCTTCTAACGGAACTAATTCCGAAGATGATAGAGAGTATATCCAGAATGAAATTGATCAGTTAACCACTGAAATTGATCGTGTTTCAACAACCACAAAATTTAATGAAACGTATCTTCTGCAGGGTGAAGGCCGCCAGCAGGCTAAGGCGAAGAATGAACTTACTACTATTTCTTTGACTGGCGCAGATGGTACAACTCCCGTGGATACAAAGATTAAAGCAAGCATTGCTGCTGGAAATACATATACTGCAGGAAAAGTTACAGTAGGTAGTGTTACAGCAGAAATTACTGGTGGAACAGCATCCATTGATCAGAGCAACATTAGTGGTGCATTGAAAAAGGTATTAGATGCTACAGATGCAGCAGTTACGTTTGCGCATAAAGTAGATGGAGGTGTTGATAAATGGACTGTAGATAACGTAGATTATACTGCAGCACAGTTGAAGGAAATGGGATTAAATGCATCCGGCACCGATGACATTGAGATCACAAAAAAATTTACAGCATCATCTAACCTTCCTACCGGTGTATCAGTAGATGCAACCGGTGCTAAATTAGCTGGATTGTCCATTGGCACGGAACTTAATGTTACATTGAAGACAGATACCGCAGCCAACGGAAATGGCATGACTGTTGCAGCATATGATCCGACTTACGCACCTAAGGCATTATCATTTGACTTACAGGTAGGTGCAGATTCTTCCAAGGATAATAAGATTTCTGTTGAAATTGAATCCATGAGTGCATCTGGACTTGGTTTATTGGATGACACTGGTAGATTACTTGTTAACGGTAAAGATAGTAAAAATGCTGATGCAGCAATTAACACAATCGCAAATGCTATCCAGAAAGTATCCACCCAGCGTTCCGCTCTTGGTGCTGTCCAGAACAGACTTGAGCACACCATCAACAACCTGGACAACGTAGTTGAGAATACCACCAGCGCAGAGAGTCAGATCCGTGATACCGATATGGCTACTGAGATGGTTAAATACTCCAACAACAACATCCTGGCTCAGGCAGGTCAGGCTATGTTGGCTCAGTCTAACCAGTCCAACCAGGGTGTACTGTCTCTGTTACAGTAATCTTAACCACAGTTTGATCCAAAACATTATTAGAATTAGTTGTGTAAAAACTAACATAAAAAGGTTCCGCCGGAGGATTCCGGTGGAACCTTTTTGAGTGCAGACCAGTCAGAAACGAAAGCATTAAAAAAGCAACCGCCTCCACCAAAGGTACAAGTTGCTTTTTAGAACTATAAACTAAGGCGAACCGTTGCTGTACGGCAACACTCTTTTTGCGACTAAATATTATCACAACGGCAGATTTTCGTCAACCGTTTTTACTATGTCTTCTTTTGAGAGTTGTGCTTCTAATTCAGCAAGTTTCTGCTTCAGAATTTCATTGTCCTTGATTAAATCCTCATTCTCTTTGCTGAGAACTTCTTTTTGCTGCGTTAATGTATCAACTTCCGCACTTAATGTATCTACCATATATTTCACGGTATTGTCATCCATTACCTTTAATTCCTGTGAAAAGAATCCCATAACTTTCTCCATATCCAGACACGTTCGATAAAGTGTCTCATACATTGGCTTAAATTCCGGATATTCAGTAATAAGTTGCACAATAGTGGCTGGATCATCATTGCTGAAGAATGTAAGCCAAGCATCTAACTGAGTTTCTATATTTTTATTGTGCATACAGACACGAAAAATGTCAAGTGGGATAAGTATCCCTGCATACTTGCAATCATTCTGCAAATGCTATAGACTAAGAGTAATCTACATTGATCTGAAAACAGTAAAGGAGACCACTATGTGCACAGCAGCAACTTATAGATCGCAGGATTTTTATTTTGGCAGAACTTTTGATTATGAATTTAATTACGGAGAAGAAGTGGTGGTGACACCGCGTAATTACTCTTTTCAGTTACGGCATCAGAATGCATTGACTGAGCATTATGCCATGATCGGTATCGCTCATATGGTGGGGGATTATCCGCTGTATTATGATGCGGTCAATGAGAAGGGCCTGGGCATGGCAGGTCTTAATTTCGCGGGCAACGCCGTATATCGTAAGCCCCGGGAGGGCAGAGACAACATTGCACAGTTCGAGTTCATTCCCTGGATCCTGGGACAGTGTGCTACGGTGCAGGAAGCCCGGACGCTGTTAGCCCACATCAATCTGGTGGATACGCGGTTCAGCGAGCAGTTTCCGACATCACAGCTGCACTGGATACTGGCGGACAGGGACGAGGCGATCACGATAGAGGCAGTCGGGGAGGGACTGAACATTTATGACAATCCCGTAGGGGTATTGACGAACAATCCTCCCTTTGACAAGCAGCTGTTTCGGCTGAATGACTACAGTTATCTGTCTCCGGATCAGCCGGTGAACCGTTTCTCAGAGCAGCTTCAGCTGCAGCCGTACAGCCGTGGCATGGGAGCCATGGGGCTGCCCGGCGATCTGTCCTCTGCCTCCCGTTTTGTCCGGGTGGCTTTTACGAAAATGAATTCTGTATCGGGAACCTCGGAGTCTGAAAGCGTCAGTCAGTTTTTCCATATCTTAGGAAGCGTGGCTCAGACGAGAGGATGCTGCCGTCTGGAAAACGGTAAGTATGAGATCACTATTTATACTTCCTGCTGTAATGCAGACAGGGGGATTTATTATTACACTACCTATGAGAACCACCAGATCACAGCCGTAGATATGTACCGGGAGAACCTGGATGGGGAGATTCCCGTGCATTATCCCCTGGTGCAGGGAGAGCATATCTTACTGCAGAATGCGGCAGATACAACGGAGGAAAAACTGTAAATGGATGTAGAACAGAGAGAACATGTAGTGTCCGGCTTCGCCTTCTATTCCGAGAAGGATGCCAGACTTGCGGAGCAGGAACGGCAGAAGATCGCCTATCTGGATAAGCGCATTGATCATACGGATATTCAGTCGGTTCTTGCCATTTATAAAAAAGCACTGGAAGACCGGGTGTTCCGCACCCCGGTAGGACTGGAGTACCTCAGGGAGCTGCAGGGAGAGCTGCGCGCCCGGGAAGAAGAACTGGGGGAGGAAGTGCCTCCGATCCCTCTGTGGACGAACTTTGCCGATGTCAGGACGAAGACGTCCCCTGCCAGAAGACGGATCCAGCCGATGCCGGAAGACGGGGGCAAAAAGGCGGGTCTTTGCCTGTCAGTGATCATGAACATCGTGATGATTGTGGCAATCATTGCCATGTTTGTGATCACATTGAATTCCGACCAACCCAATATCCTGAATTACGAGCGGAATCTTCAGAATAAATACGCATCCTGGGAACAGGAGCTGACCCAGAGAGAGCAGACGGTTAGGGAAAAAGAGAGAGAGCTACATATAGAAAATACAGGGAATACAGGAAATACGGAGACCGAAGTTTCACAGAATTGACATATTTCTGCGCTATACTATGTCTACAACAGAAAGGTGAGGGTATGTATGGACAGACTGAAAATACTGGTAGTAGATGATGAGAGCAGGATGCGTAAGCTGGTCCGGGATTTCCTGGTGAAGAGTAATTTTGAGGTGCTGGAGGCCGGAGACGGCGAGGAGGCACTGGATATTTTTTATAAGGATAAGGATATTGCACTGATCATTCTGGATGTCATGATGCCAAAAATGGATGGTTGGCAGGTATGCCGGGAGATCCGTGTGAACTCCCAAGTTCCTATTATTATGCTGACAGCCCGCGGAGATGAGAGAGACGAGCTGCAGGGTTTTCAGCTGGGAGTGGACGAGTATATTTCCAAACCCTTCAGCCCCAAGATCCTGGTGGCGCGGGTGGAAGCGATCCTACGCAGGACGAACCAGTTAGGGCAGGACGAAGCACTGACCTGCGGCGGGATCACTGTGGATAAGACAGCACACCGCGTGATCATAGACGGCAAAGATGTGGACTTAAGCTATAAAGAATTCGAACTTCTGACCTATTTTATGGAAAATAAGGGAATTGCCCTGTCCAGAGAGAAGATACTGAACAACGTATGGAACTATGATTACTTCGGGGATGCCCGTACCATTGATACCCATGTGAAGAAGCTGCGCAGCAAGCTGGGCGAGGAAGGCAATCTCATCAAGACCATATGGGGAATGGGGTACAAAATGGATGAAACAGCAGAATAAACAGCAGAAGAAAAAAGTGCATTCCATCAGGGGACAGTTCGCCTGGATATTTATCGGGCTGATGATCGGGACGATCCTTTTGTGCCTGCTGCTGAATTACATGTTTTTAGGCAGAGTCTATATGCAGAGTAAGCTGGATGTCATTCACGATGCTTATGAGACGATCAAGCAGGCGGCGGAGAGTGACAGCTATGGATCGGAAGAATTCGCACATGAGCTGGATGATGTGTGCAGAAGCTATAACATGACAGTATGTGTCATGGACGTGAATTCCAACATGAAATATGTATCCATCAACGGCGGCGAGAGACTGGAGAACCGTCTGATCGGCTATGTGTTCGGCTTCGGAACGTTTCCGGATAATGAGCGGGTCATCGAGAACGGTGATGACTATGTGATCCAGAGAACCGGGCAGGAGAATAAGGAATATTTAGAGATCTACGGAAGGTTGAACACCGGAATTTCTTTTATCATGCAGACACCGCTCTCCAGTATTCAGGAGAGTGCCAGGATCGCCAATCGGTTTTATATGATGATCGGCTGCCTGGGAGCACTGGCGGGTGGTATTATTATCTGGTTTGTCTCCAGACGTGTGACGAAGCCGATCCTGGAGCTGAACGATATCTCACAGCGGATGGTACAGCTGGATTTTGAAGCAAAATATCAGGGCAGGGCTCACAATGAGATCGATCTGCTGGGAGAGAACATTAATAAACTGTCTGATTCCCTGGAACAGACGATTTCGGAACTGAAGACTGCGAATAATGAGCTGCAGCGGGATGTGGAGAAAAAGGAAGCTGTCGATGAAATGCGTAAGGAGTTCCTGGCGAATGTCTCCCATGAACTGAAGACACCCATCGCTCTGATCCAGGGCTATGCGGAAGGACTGCAGGAGGGTGTCAATGACGATCCCGAGAGCAGACAGTTCTACTGTGATGTCATCGTGGATGAAGCGGCGAAGATGAACAACATGGTGAAAAAGCTTCTGACGCTGAACCAGCTGGAATTCGGCAACGATGTTGTGACTATGGAGCGTTTCGAAATTACGGCACTGGTGAAGAATTATATCCAGTCGGCGGCAATTCTGACCAAACAGAACGATATCACGGTGCGGATGGAAGAGTATCCTCCCATCTATGCCTGGGCGGATGAATTTAAAATAGAAGAAGTATTTATGAACTTTTTCTCCAACGCGGTGAATCACTGCGAAGGTGAGAAGATCATCGATGTCAAAATGGAACAGAAGGATGGCAGGGTGCGCGTATCGGTATTCAATACCGGCAAACCGATCCCGGAGGATTCCATCGGCCACATCTGGGAAAAATTCTATAAAGTAGATAAAGCCAGAACCAGAGAATACGGCGGTAGCGGTGTGGGACTGTCCATCGTGAAGGCAATCATGGATTCCATGAACCAGCCTTACGGTGTGATCAATTATACCAACGGTGTGGAATTCTGGTTTGAATTAGAGACAAAATAATGATTTTAAAAGGATATATTTTTATATGAGGGAAGAACAGATGCAGGAGGCACCGGTAAAGGTGCTGTTAGTCGGTGTGGACATCGGGGAAGAAGCGGATTTTGAATATTCCATGGAAGAACTGGCAAGTCTGGCAGAAGCCGCGGAGAAGGAAGTCGTGGGTCAGATCGTACAACGGCTGGATCATGTGAACAAAGCATTGTATATCGGAACGGGCAAGGTGGATGATGTACGCAGACTGGCGGAGGAGAGAGGCGCGCAGGAGGTCGTATTTGACAATTCCCTGACACCTTCGCAGGTACGTAACCTGGGCAAGGAGCTGGAGCTTACCGTTATTGATCGTACGAATCTGATCCTTGACATATTTGCCATACGTGCACAGACCAGAGAAGCCAAACTGCAGGTGGAGACAGCGAGATTGCAATACATGCTTCCGAGACTGGTGGGCATGTACGATGCACTGAGCCGTCAGGGCGGCGCCAGCGGCAGCATGAGTAACAAGGGTACCGGTGAGAAGAAGCTGGAGCTGGACAGACGTAAGATCGAACACCGGATCACGGAACTGAAAAAGGAACTGGAGGATGTCAGCAGGACCCGGGATGTGCAGCGTAGGAAAAGACAGCAGTCCCGGACTCCGCAGGTGGCGCTGGTGGGATATACCAATGCGGGAAAGTCTACGATCCTGAACCGCATGGTGGAACAGTTCGGAGAGCTTCCGGAGAAGACGGTCATGGAAAAAGATATGCTGTTCGCCACATTGGAGACCAGCGTCCGTAGCATAGACACAGGGCATAATAAGCCGTTTTTCCTGACGGATACGGTTGGATTCATTCATAAGCTGCCTCACGGTCTGGTAAAGGCATTCCGTTCGACTCTGGAAGAGGTAAAATACGCAGATCTGCTGGTCCAGGTGGTGGATTTTTCCGATGAAAATTACAGACAGCAGATGCAGGTCACTGCCGATACTCTGAAGGAACTGGGAGCAGGTGACATTCCGCAGATTGTGGTGTATAATAAGGCAGACAAATGCGGCATGGAACCACTGCCGCAGAAGAGACAGGAGCACTGGTATCTCGCCGCAGGGCAGAATACCGGTATCCGTGAACTGGCAGAAGCCATTGAGCAGCAGGTCTATGCGGACAATGTGGATTGTACTTTCCTGATACCGTACAGCGCGGGGAATGTAGCTTCCTATCTTATGGAAGAGGCGCAGGTTTTTTCTACGGAGTACAGGGAAGACGGTATTTTGATCCATGCCGACTGTCACAGACAGGACATGGAGAGATACAAAACATACATGACGCAATAGATCATACAATGCGGGAGGATATTATATGGAACAGAATACACAGCAGGACAGAGCAAAGCTTTTGGAGCAGCAGGCAAGGGAATACCTGATGCAGTCCAAGGACCCGATCTTTACACAGTATGTACAGCAGCTGATCCCGAGAATACAGAAACAGCCCCAGTATGTGGAGCAGTTACAGGCGGAGCTGGATAAAAGCGTGGAATACTGGCATCAGAGACAGCAACTGAATGCGGCAAGAGCAGAAAGTGCTGCCGCAGGGCAGATACAGGAGTCCGTACAGCCTTCTACACAGGAGCCCATGCAGAAACAGCCGGCAGGACAGTTCACTGGGCAACCGGCAGAACAGGTTACTGCACAATCGTCAGGGCAGTTCTCCGCACAGCCGGCAGCAGAGACTGTAGTACAGGGGACGAAGAAAAAGCAGAATGCGGAATATCTCATTGGAACCATAGCTCTGTCGGTGGTGGGAGGCGTATTTATCCTGACAGCCCTGGTGCTGATGGGAATGTATTTCATGAACGGATGGATCAAGGGAATCTCTCTCTATGTGGTATCCCTGGGCGTAGTGTTGCTGGCAGAGCTGTTGATCCGGAGAAAATTACCGAAGCTAGCACAGATATTTTCGGCGATCGGCATGGCGGCTTTGTACCTGTCCACCATGATCAATACGCTGTCCTTACATAATTTCGGGATGTTTCCCGCAGCATTGATCATTGGTGTGATCACCGTAGGCACGGTATTGTTGAGCCGGAAACGGGATTCGCTGATCCACAGACTGCTGGGAATTGCTTCCTGCTGGCTCTGTGCTTACCCACTATCCATGTCCTCCGGGTTATCGATGGCGGAGGTCCTGATGGTAATGGGATTGATCCTGATCCTGAGTATATTGTGCGCCTGTGTACCGGTGCACAGATTCCATACGGCATCACAGCTGATCCTGCTTGCCAGTACCACAATGCTGTTCCCGACGGCTGTAGGCTGTATTGTGTGGACACAGGGCATGTCGGTTGGTGTTGCGGTTGTAGCTTATAGTGTGTTTTTCCTGATAGCACATCTGGTACTTGTCGTACAGAGCCGTTATGCGCAAATAGAAAAGCAGACCGGACGTGTGGTGAAAAGTGGAGGATTGCTTGCTATTTACATTGCATTTATTCTGGTATCCGGAATTATGACGGGTGCCGGTATGGATGATTATTGGAGAGCAGCAGAGACGGATGGATATATTGGCATTTTTGCCCTGACCGGAATAGCATTTGTTATCACAATACTGACTGTGATTGCTATGCGGAAGGCGGAAAAGGGATGGCAGAAATGGCTTCCCTGCTATTTCTTCAGTTTCGTGACTTTCTGTGGATTTTCAGTAATAGAGAATGATTGGGGGATCGTGATCTGTGCTACGGTATTGCTGATAGCAGTAAAAGTACTGTCACGCCTGGCAAAAGGGGGCCTTGCGGCACTGGATGCCATCATTACTACGGTATATTGTATCCTGCTTCTGATGAACGGGAAGGAGATCCCCTATGCTTATGTGCTTTTGGCAGGAACGATCCTCAGTATGTTCCTTGTGCATGAATGGAGTACCTACCAGGAGATCGTGCTGACTTTTTCACTGGCATTTTTTGCTCTGTCGCATTTGATGCCTATGATAAAACTGCCGGCATTTTCCGGAATTCTCTTCGTGAGCATTCTGCTGTTCAATAATGTGAATTGTATGCGGGACAAGGGAATCCTCGTATTTAATGTATCCGTCCTGATCGGACAGATCGGAGCACTGATCGCTCTGGCAAATCCGATCTATCGGAATTCCTACATTACTTATTTATGTATGTTTGTTTTTGTACTGGCTTATCTGGTGCTGACCCTGCAGGAAAAATATTATAAGAATTTTAAACACAGAGAATTGATCATCGTGATATTCCTGACCTATATGGCACTGATCGTCAAGACGAATATCCCTGTGATCAACAGCATTCTGATCATGCTGATCGCACTGGTAAGCGTGACTGCCGGTTTCGTGAAAAAGGATAAGCCCGTCAGAATCTATGGCTTAGTGCTTTCTTTGTGTACTTGTGGTAAAATAGCCTTATATGATTACTGGGGCGCACCGATCCTGCAGAAGACCATACTTTTCTTCGTGGTAGGCGTAATTGCTCTTGTAATTGCCGGAATCTATATTATACTGGAAAAGAAATGCAATGAGTGATGCAATGGACAGGAAGGAAGAAAAGGAACGAACTATGACAGGACGTAATAAAAATATGGTATGCGGAGCCTTATTATGTGCAATGATGTTATCCATGACAGCCTGCGGCAACGAGATCCCGGATCTGACGGAAGAGGAATCCCAGCGGGTCGGAGAGTATGCGGCAGTTACTTTGTTAAAATATGATGCCAATAATCGTAGCCGCCTGGTAGATCCCGAAATGGTGATCGCCAAATTGGAAAAGGAAGCAGCAAAGGAAGCATCGCAGGAAGAGGAAAAAGCGGAAGAGACGGGTAGCACCGGTACCACGGAAGTGACGATGCCCACGGCGCAGGAAGAGATTACTGCCAGTATGGAAGATTTTTTTGGCCTGCCGGAAGGTGTCAGCATTACCTATGAGGATTATATGGTAGCAGATTCTTATCCCGAGGACGGGGTTGAGGATGACTATTTTGCGCTGGACGCATCCATGGGGAAGAAATTGCTGGTACTCAGATTTCATCTGACAAATGGATCAGAGCAGGAAGAGACGATAGATCTGCTGAATACGAATTCCAGATATATTATTACAGTGAATGACAGCATCAGAGCAAATGCGCTGACTACCATGCTGCCGAATGACATGTCTACCTATGCGGAGACACTGGAACCCGGACAGACACAGGAACTGGTATTATTACTGGAAGTAAACGAAGATGTGGCAGGTGCTGTACAGACGATAGCACTTCGTCTTAAAAATGCATCAAATGAATATACAATTCAACTATTGTAGATATTTTTTGAAAAAAATAAAAAACAGTGTTGACAAGTGGAAGATAGGGTGATATACTCAGTTTCGTTGTTGCGGCAGTGCTAAGACAACGAAACAGCTTCCGATAAGACTTAAAAAGTTTTTGAAAAAGCTGTTGACAGATACCGACAAGGTATGATAAGATATCGATTGTCGCGAAAAACGAAAGTTTTTCAAGATAAAAAAGTTTTTAAAAAAGT
>ULUY01100525.1_pt1 | contig 13225 bp, 9 predicted proteins | sample 1959031 | NCBI WGS metagenome assembly ULUY01 (sample SAMEA4835774, study PRJEB28245) | human gut metagenome | biome: gut microbiome; material: fecal sample | place: Denmark | collected 2008
AAGAAAAGGAGAAGCCTGATGGAAAAACGAATCATCCTGATCACCGGCGGACAAAGATCCGGAAAAAGTGATTATGCCCAGCAACGAGCCCTGAGCCTGACTCCCCATCCGGTTTATCTGGCAACATCCCGCATCTGGGATGAAGAATTCCGCCAGCGTGTGTTGCGCCACCAGGCTAACAGAGGACCGGAATGGACCAATGTGGAAGAAGAAAAATACCTGAGCCGCCATGCTTTGGAAGGCAGAGTCATCGTGATCGACTGCGTGACTTTATGGTGTACCAATTTCTTCTTCGACAACAACAGCCAGGTCAGCCAGTCGCTGGATGAAATCAAAAAGGAATTCGACGCCTTTACTAATCAGAATGCCTGTTTCCTGTTTGTCACCAACGAATTAGGAATGGGTGGTGTCTCTGTGGATGAAACGCAGCGTAAGTTTACCGACCTGCAAGGCTGGGTAAACCAATACATTGCATCCCAGGCAGATGAAGTTGTATTAATGGTCAGCGGTATTCCCGTCGCAATAAAAAAATAACCTATCATGATAACATTTCAAATTAAACGGCCAGACGAGGCTATCCGACAAGCCTTGGTTGACAGAATCAACAGCCTGGCAAAACCCAAAGGTTCGCTGGGCCGATTAGAATCATTGGCTCTCCAGATCGGAATGATCCAACAAACCCTGCATCCGGTACTTTCTCATCCAATAAACGTAATTTTTGCGGCCGACCACGGCATCGCCGACGAAGGTGTCAGTCAGTCGCCCAAAGAAGTAACCCGGCAAGTCGTTTATAACTTTCTGAATGGAGGTTCCGGTGTCTGCTACTTGGCGCGCCAGCATGGATTCGAGATGAAGATTGTTGATGGAGGCGTCGATTACGACTTCCCTGAAAACCCGCGCATCATTAACCGGAAAATACGGAAAGGAACCCGTAACTTCCTGCATGAAGCAGCCATGACGCAGGAGGAAGTGGAAAAGGCACTCGAAGTAGGAGCCGAAATCGTCACCCTTTGCCACGACGAAGGCTGCAACGTCATCAGTTTCGGCGAGATGGGAATCGGAAACACCTCTGTCTCCAGCATGTGGATGAGTTGCCTGACAGGCATTCCCCTGATTGAATGTGTAGGTGCCGGCAGTGGACTGAACGCAGAGGGTGTCCGTCATAAATATAATGTACTGAAAGCGGCCCAGGATAATTATAAAGGCGACGGCAGTACGCTCGACATCTTGCGTTACTTTGGTGGCATTGAAATGTTGATGGCTGTCGGCGGAATGCTCCGCGCTGCCGAACTGAAAATGATTATTTTAGTAGACGGCTTCATCATGACCAACTGCGTCCTGGCAGCATCTCGTTTATATCCGGAAATGCTTTCCTACTGCATATTCGGTCATTGCGGTGATGAAAGCGGACATAAAAAGCTATTAGACTACCTGCATGCAGAACCGTTGTTGAACCTCGGACTCCGGTTGGGCGAAGGCTCCGGTTCGGTTTGTGCTTATCCGATTGTCGATTCGGCCGTGCGCATGATCAACGAGATGCACACCTTCGAGGAAGAAGCAATCACGAAATACTTCTGATCATGCTTCACCTATTAGCCGCATTCATATTCTTCACCCGGCTTCCCTTCTGGCGTCTGGCCGAAGTGCCGGGTGAATATTTCAAGCACGTCGTCAGCTGGTGGCCGCTGGTCGGCTGGTTTACGGCAGGTGTAAGTGTTCTGGTACTGTATGCCTCATCCCTTATTCTGCCGGACGCAGTAGCCGTCCTGTTGGCAATCCTGACCCGCCTCCTGATAACCGGCTGTCTGCATGAAGACGGACTGGCCGACTTCTTCGATGGATTTGGCGGAGGAACCAATCGGGAAAGGATTCTGGCCATCATGAAAGACTCGCATATCGGCAGCTATGGAGTAATCGGGCTGATCGGATACTTCGCCCTGTATTATACGCTGTTGAGCAGTTTGCCTTTGACCATAGCCGGTGCGGCCATGCTTGCCGGCGATCCGTTCTGCAAAGGCGTTTCGGCCATGATCATCAACCGCCTGCCTTATGCCCGAAAAGAAGAGGAAGCGAAAAACAAGACGGTCTACAGCCGTATGACAGCTACAGAATACCTGATTTGTCTGATTCCGGCCTGTCTGTCACTCTATTGGCTTCCCGACACCGTTTACGCAGGCACCGCCCTCTTCCCTATTGTAGTCTGGTATCTGCTCACATCCCTCATGAAACATAAAATTCAGGGCTATACAGGCGACTGCTGTGGAGCTCTTTTCCTGCTCTGCGAACTGAGTTTTATGTTAGGCATCGTGATCATTCATACCTTGTCATAAACAATAAAAGCGCAAGAACCATGATTATCTATTTAATCAGACATACATCCGTGGCAGTACCCAAAGGTACGGCCTACGGATTTACGGATGTTCCCGTCAATCCTTCGTTTGAAGCCGAAGCAGCCACTACCCTCGAGCAGTTGGCCGGCCTTCATTTCGACCAGGTATTCTGCAGTCCGCTGACCCGATGTGTGAAGTTGGCCACCTTCTGCGGTTATCCCAACGCGATCCGCGACGAACGGCTGAAAGAATTGAATTTCGGCGACTGGGAAATGAAAACCTGGGATGAGATTTCGGCCGACCCATATTCCAAAGAATGGTTCGCCGACTGGATCAACACACCCACACGGCATGGTGAATCTCTCCGGCAGCAATACGAACGGCTGAAAGCCTTCCTCACTGAAAAGAAAGAGTTAGGATATAAAGAAATCGCCATTTTTGCTCACGGCGGCATCCTGACCTGTGCCCGTGTCCTTGCCGGAGAATATCCCATCGAAGAGGCATTCAACTCCATCCCGCCTTATGGCAGTGTTATTCGGGTAGAAGTTTGATAGCGTACTTCGATAATCTGAATAACTCCATTGCATAAAAGGATAAGGACACGCTGAACCAAATAAAAAGGGAAACATCTTGCAACACAAGCCAAATTTGATATATTTGCAAAAACATAAAAGCAACAGATATGAAACGTCCACAACTCGTTGACCGAATTCGGAAAGCCCTTTTGCAAGTAGCTCCACATGCTCTCGTATTACTGTATGGAAGCGAGGCAAGAGGCGATGCACGTCCAGACAGCGACATTGATCTATTAGTGCTTGTAGAGGGCGACAAACTTTCTATTCAAGACGAAGACCGGATCATCGCCCCGCTCTATGATCTCGAAATAGAGACAGGTATACAAATCAATGCCCGAGTTCTACTCAAAAAGATATGGGACAATCGTCCTTTCCTGACTCCATTCCAAATAAACGTAATCAACGAAGGGATCGTATTATGAAAGAACAATTAAGTCAAGAGGCAAAAGATGCCTTAGCGAATTATCGTTTCCAACGAGCAAAAGAAACATTAGCAAGAAATTGAAGAACTCTTACCTAAAGCAAAAGCATTCATTAGTGCTATCGCTTCCTTATTAAAAGATATATCCTTATAAAGATTATAAAGAACAAGGAGAAGGGCTTGCGCCCTTCTCCTCTTCTCCTTAAAAAATTTAATTGGGTTTCGTTTCACAACGATACCGAATCATTCATATACTAAAAACATCCCCACACAAGGTTGAACTTGTGTGGAGCGCTACCCCTCAATTTCACAACTCAAGAATAGCGAGATTGTATAAAAAAGAAATATTAATTATATAAAAACGTATTTCTTATCGTACAAGTACCTTCCTCGTCTCCTGCAGGCCATCCTGATCGGATACGGTAATCAGGTAAATGCCCCGGTTCAGATAGATTTCCTGCTGCATGCCGCTTGCCTGAATACTGCGAACCTGCGCACCGCCCATCGTATAAACCCGGATGTCTTTCAGCGGGGTATTCGATGATGTAACCATCACTTTGCCACCGCCTACCGAATAAACCAGGAAGGCATTGCGGGCAATCACCTCATTGCCGGTTGGTGTTCCGGCACGGAGGAAATAACGGCCCGATGTTCCTGCCGGAACGCTGACGGTCTTTCCTTCGCGCAACGGCGTTTCAGTCTGTTCCTGGGCATCGTAAAGAGTCGCGCTGCTGAACTGGTTCAGTCCGCCAAACGACAGTGTTACCATTTCCTGCTTGCTGCCGTAAACACCCAGCGGAATGTTATACAGTTCGGAAGTCCGGTTGATGCTGGTTGCCATCGTACCTGCCACGGTATAAACCATCGGCACGTCGCCCAAGTTGGAATCGAGGAACAACTCGGCATCCTCGCTCGCCTCATAATCAGCCGAAGCTGCCATATCGTAGGCCACCGCCGCCCGGCTGGTCCGTCCATCGCTCGTTGTGGCGGTAATGGTCAGGGCATTCGCACTGCGCAATCCATCGCCTGTGCCACCTAAGACTTGCATATCTTGGGTGAATTTGATGTCATTACTACTTGCATGTGTCTTCTTTTGGACGAAGAAAGATTGCAATGGGGCGACTTTTACGGTTGAGCCTTCTTCAACTGTAACCCATGCATTTCCTGTGCCTACCGCAGCCGATTGATTACCATCTGTTACCAACCAATACTTCCTTACCAAACCTGCATTTCTATCAAAGAACTTCGTCATATCCAAATGAGCCATGAATGGGTTGCCTACCAAGTAATATTGACCATCGGCTGATTCATCTAAAGGAACTGTAAACTCCTTTACTTCAATACTACCAACCGTACTATTATCTGTTCGTTGATAAATTTCATCCGATTGTAGTCGATGTGCGTTTACTTTAGAAATACCAGAAACCTTATCTGAACCTTGAGCACCATTTTGCGAATAATAATAATACTCAGTATCCGCCTTTGGCAAACGGAATGTAGCACTATCTGTTACATCCTGTACCTTCAACGAGAATCCCGTACCCGGTGTATAGGCTTCGTCTACCTTATTATATAAAGCACTCCAGTTTCCTGAAATGGCACGTTCAACACCAGGCGTACCCACCATCGTCGCATTAGATCCTTTCCAACCTCGCTGATATACAGAAGGGCTGAAACGATCATTGTTAGTTAGTTCTGTTCCATAATTAAATTCAATCGGTTGGAAATACTCGCTTCCTTCCGTACCCGATTTATCCGTATAGAAATCCCCGGCGACTACCCCTTGCAACGGCGATGCCAACGTGTACCAACGGCCTCCTTCCAACTTATAATCCACCCATGCCTTGTTATAAAGCAGGTATTCCGCATTCACCAACTCTGCGCCCGGCTCGAAATGGATCTCGTCGCATAAGTTGACACGGAATGGCTTAGTGGACATCTCTTTATTATTATCTTTCGCCGAAAAAACCATCATGTCGTAATGGATCGGATGGCCTTCTGTCATACCAACAGAAGCGTCTTCCGGAATATTCACCTTCGACGGCAATTTGATATAATCCGGCTTGTCCTTGTTCCCCCACTTCAGTTTTCCACTAGTATCATCAAGACTAAACCCGGCTTTATACAATGCCGCTTTTTGGTCTTCAGGGATAATCACTTTCGTGAAAAGCATAGGGACATAGCCTAGCGACATACCCTTCGGTGTATCCGTATACGGCTTAATGGTGTTGTCCTCCGATTGAGATTGAATATCCTTATTCGTCGCCCGACGCCAAGCCGCGTCCTCATTCCAGTTGTCGATATGGCCATTCTCGTCTACTTTTCCTTGCCATACCAGATATTCCGGGACGACCTTCATCGTGATCTCCATGTAATTATAGCAAGAACCCGGTACGGGCTCATATTCATCTTCTGCGGTATGCTCCGCATGCTCCTCGAAATGCACATCAAAACGATACTCATAGCCTTCGCGAGGAGTGAACTTTTGTTTCTCAACTTCTGTCGAGGCATACTTTCCCAAGCCGCTCATCGGGTTCTTCAAGTCGAAATAGATCGCCATCTGATTCGCATCTGGATTGTCCTGATCTGGCTTCGCGTTGAAGCGAACCACCTTGCCAATGCTGTACGCATGCCGGTCGTATTCGCTACCGTCCGCCGGATGCAAGATCTCTTGCAAGGCCGGATCGTTGGAGCTGACCAGATAAAGATCCCGTTCTTCCGGCATTAAGCCGATATGGTCCGAATTAGAATCTTCAAACGCGAACTTCGCGCCACGCAAATTGACCTTGATCGGATTCGTTTCCGACGAGGCCTCGATTTGCGCAAACCCAATGCGCATGGCCGGATAATAATCCGTGCGCTCCACGTCTGAGTCGTAATCCGTATATGACATGTTCTCAAAACCAGGAAGAACGACCGGAGCCAGACCATTCGGTTCCAATGTCAAGAAAGAGGGGGCGAAACAGAGTATCGAAAGAATATTGTCATCATCTCCTTTAACAGGTATCGGGGCCACCGCCAAATCCAATCCGTCTTCCAAAAGGCGGATGCCCAATTCCGACTTGTGCAAAACCAGTCGCTTGTTGAAACCGGCAGCTTCGATTTCGTCGTTGAGATAATGTTCTATAATATTCCTATGATCTTCCGTGAAAGGAGTCTGTATGTCATCCTCCACTAAATTCACATCGATCGACATTTCCCTATCCGTTCCCTCGGTCGCCTCCACCTCCGGGTAATGCGTCCGGAACGCATGCAACGCCTCCTCCAAAGAAACACCGCCATAGTTTTCGTTTGGACTTTCAAACAAGGTCAAACCATTCTTCTGCATCGTGTTCCCAAAGAACCAGTCGAAATAGACCGTTCCCTCATACGGTACATAATCATTTACAGCTTCGTCATAATAAGTCAAGCGCACGGAAAACGTAAACGCCTGTCCAATGCAGTAAGTGTCTGTCTTGGTCGGATCCACCACCTGACCGTTCATGATGATGTGGTTCTGCCCATCCACCTCGAATGAGGTGACAATCGAACAAACCTCTTCGGGCTCACCATACATCGCGATATTCTCAACATCATCGTCCCTGGTATGGTCTTTCATCAAGATCATGTACCGGCGGTTTTGCTTGAGGGCCGTATAAATATCTACCGAGAGGGCCATTTCTTCCGGTGTATCCGTACCAATACAATAGAAACCGTATTTTGCGGGTTCACCATCCGAACTCACCCGGTTCTCGCTCGCCAAGACCGCGCCATCGTTATCTGTATCCTTATATAGCTTATTATTTTTATAATCCAAATCATAATACAGCGTAGCGAATTGCGAATCGTAGTCGGTGACATTACCGATATTCACCAACGAGGCTTTGACCGCCTCTGTCCAATTGGCATCAGGATTTTTCCGTCTATAAACCTCATAGGCGACACTGTCGATAAAACAAAAATCAATGCCTTGGCTATACTTCGTATCGGGATCAGGCACTATGTTTCCGATGCGGGCCATCAACCGCGTCCAAGCCAACTGGATGTTCATCAGCGTACGCTCCTCGCAAGAGACCGCCAATTGCTCCACCTTCGCGTTCGGCTTGGCGACATACACCTTGATCTCGTCCAAGTAGAAGTCGCCACCCGACGTGGAACCACTGTTATTGTCGATTTGCACCTCGTATTCCACGAAATCCGCCAGTTTTTCCACATCATCATTCAAGAAGGACAAAAAGACCTGATACCAATCGTTTTGACCACTTCCATAACCATTAATACCGGTATATTCACCGCCAGTGCGCTTGAAATTGGTGGTCCGGCGGATCTGTCCGGTGGTCTGCGCATGAATCAGTGTCCGGTTTCCATCACCATCAATGCCATAGATGGAAAACAGCATGGCCGCGTCATCCGTGTTATCGAGATTTTCACCCGCGCCTTTCACCCAGGCGCTGATCAGCAATTCGCTACCGGCACACAACTCCTCTTCAAATGGCAAGGTCACCAACTTTCCCGGCAAGTTCGAGGCGTCCACATACAAGAAATACCCCCCATCGTTCCGGCCGCCCAAAGCTCCGTTATCCGGCCTATCAGGAGATCCCTTCTTGTCTCCATAACCCATGTAGTCGTTCACGATCGCGTAACTGCCCCATTCGACAAAAGGCTGTGAGTCATAAGCACCCTCAGTCATCGTAAAACCCTCAAAACCATTTATGTCCTGATTCTTTTTCGACCCATCATAAAATGCGTATGAGCTAAAATCCCATGCCAACGGATAAGGATAATATTCCCCCTGATGCGTATCCATTTTTCCCGCATGCTCTATGGAAAAGTCGTAATCGAACGTACGCGATGTCAACAAGATGTAGTTCTCTTCCAGGTACTTGGGCGTACGGTACAGGTAAGACTCGTTAAACCAAGCCTCCGTATTTACTGTCTCTGTCGTCTTTCCTGAGCGATAATTATCCAGCCGATCGACCTGGTGCTGCGTCAAAAGACGGATATTCTTCTTGAACGTCAACTTGAAGCGGGCGATGTTGTAGGTTGTCTCGCCAACCGTTTTCGTCACCAGGATGGTCGCGGTCGTCCCATCCGGAACACTCCAAGGGGTATTGTTCCCGCTCACACTAGTCGCACGGAAAAAGATAGCGCGGCTATCGTCTGCCAGTGTCAACGTGCCATCGGATTTTAAGGTATTCTTATCATAATTGCCTCCGCCACTCTTCTCCAACATCAACTGATCCGTGCCAGACACTAATTTAGCCGTCAATTTGTCGCCGTCACTATCCCCCGGAATGCGGTAGAATTGCGCTTGGCGGGCGATCGACACCAATTCATTCGTCCAATCACCGATGTGGTCACACGGGAATGTGATCTCATATTCCTCCAAATATTTCTTGCCATCTTCGTTCCCGCCGCCTTTATACGCATCCGTATTCAGCCGCTCATACTGGTTCTCGTAGGTTTTGTTCTCTACCCAGCTCTCATCAATGCCCACGATGTAATAGAGCACACGCAAGCCCAACGTCGGCTCGGTATAAGTTCCATCCTTCTCAACAAAATCGGTATAACCGGACAGGTCACACGCCACGATATAATGATCGTTTTGGGGTTGACCCAAACCCTTCTCCTTATAAGAGCTAAAATCATTATCCGTCGGATAATAGAACTCCGCGCCATACGTGATGCTGCCCTCAACCACCTTATTGCTTCCCCCCACATAGCCGTTTTTGAAACGGGTGGCAGAGAAAGTCCCTGTCGGAGTTAACAGGTCGTTCACCTTATCGTCGCCCGTAAGGCCGGTCGCGAAGGTGCCTTCAGTCAAGTAATTGTACCAACGTTGATAATACTGCGTGCTATTATATTGTTTACTTCTATGTAGAGTAGGCAGCCACAACGTGACCTGCGATCCCTTTTTCACATAGAGCGTATCGACGTAGGTATGGGTGGATTGAATATCAACACCCGCATTCTTGAACGTAGGATGCTCATCGTCGAACGTATCCACAAAGTTACCTCCGGATCGCATTCCATGCCACTTCGCCGCCTTGTGCTGGATAGTTTTATCAGATGTAGTAACAGTAAAGCTCCCATAAGTATATGAACTCTGATACCTATCCCCCTTCACCTGCCCCCACGCCTCCTGAAGAGGCGCGAGGATAGCCACCATCAGAAAGATGAGGGCGGCTGTCGTCTTATATATATTCGTTATTTTCATAATCATTTTTCCTTTCTCCCCGGGATGATGCCCGGGATTTCTTACTCTTCGCTAACCCTTCAGCCCTTCGGGTAGCTCCCTACGACAGGCGAAAAGGTTCTCAATTATCAATCGTCAATTGTCAATTCTCAATTTTTATCCACCGGGACGAACTCGAGGCCGGAATCGCCGCCTTCGCCCGCAGGTTTCTCTTCTTCTTTCTTTTTCCGACTGTTCAACCGCTGTTTGTAGATGGATTCGACGTCGTGGATCAGGGCATTCAGACCGGACATGAAGTAAAGCGACTCTTCCGTCTCGTTGAGCAGGTTCGTAGCAAAGGCATAGTCGGTCATCTCGCGGTAGAGGTCGGTCATGGCTACACGCAGGTCGCGCATCTGCTCGTTGAAGCCCAGTTCGGAATTCTTCATATCGGCCGTTTTTACCAATGCCTCAAACTGCTTGTTGCAATTGTCCAGCTCGTCGACGTACGCATCCAGTCCCAGCGTGCGTACAGCCTCGCTGTTTTCCAACTTCCGCAAGTCCAACAATAACCCTTTAATCATCTCCGTCTCCTGATTGTACGGCAGCTTGCCGATACCCCGATACGGACTGATCACGATATAGAGTTGCTCGGCAGCCTTACTTTCTGCCTCGATAGGCACCGAGCGAGATGTCTTGACACGACTGAAGAGGAGCGAAATCAGGCTGTCACGCTTGCGGTCAACTTCCTCTTTAGGTTTCGTTTCCGCCTTCATTTGCGGGATACGGGTCAGATCGTTCATTTGCGCCAAGTAACCTTTGGCTTCGGTCACCTGCTCGGCCGTGATTGATAGCTTGGGCGCACCCATCTCGCCACTCTCCGGCTCACCTTCGGCCTCCAGCGGAAGCAGGCTCAAGAAACGTTCCATAAAATTCATAAACTCGGCGTTGGCCAACCGGACCAAATTGATCTCTTCTACCCGGATATACTTTTTTCTCATATCTTTTTTCTCCTATTCTTTTATTGTCTTTTCCTGTTTTATCTCACGCAAACCATCGGGAACCTGCGGATTACGATCAACCACCTCCCGACAGCGGCGGCAGCCTTCTGACTGCAATCAATCGCCTCCCGACAGTGGCGGCAGCCTTCTGACTGCGATCTATCACCTCCCGAAAACAGCGGCGACCTTTTGACTGCTTTTTTATTACAAATCAATATGTACCGCTTCTGTTTCCGCTGAAACGGAGTAGCTTTTTGTATATTCGCCATCACCCAATGGGCGGGTTTTAATAACCAAATCGAAATTCATCGTCACTTCACCGTCGTTTAAGACAATGGGAATTTTATACTCTTCAACCGTTGGCACGGAAACAACCGAACCACTGAAAGAGACGGCATCGTCCGTACCATCAATTACTGCATTATTAGGCCAAGATGGAGCTACACCATTTATTGGATTCACCTTCAAATTTCCGGTGCCAAAATTGGCAGGTACAGTCCAAGTCCAATTGGCGTCTGTAGCCCAGTCCTCACTAGTCTTCTTATCAGGCTTAACAGTTACTTTATATGTACAGCCTTCGGGCAGTTCAAAACTATAAGTATTCAACTTTTTCGTAACAGGCAGTGTGCCGATGGCAGCCAATTGATATTCCACATCAATATCCAAACTGTAATCCGTCAGGTGGATCACCAAAGGGAAGATATGGTTACGGGGGATCGTCTTTGTAAATGAACCCTTACGAGTATCATTACCAACCTTTACTGAAACCGGGAATGTTCCACTGTTTTCGTGGAGGTAGAAATCACCCGAATTAGCTTCTGAACTTGAGAATGTAAGGTCATCCCATTTCCAATCCGATGTAGCAACATCCGTAGGCAATGAAACTTTGCCATAACCTTCACGATATAAATTCGTGGTTCCAACCATTAAATCAGAAATGGTTACAGACGTAATATCTGTTTTTGTGTTTCTTTCATCCACAATCTTGACATTCATTTTCGCCACCATGCGGTTCAGGCGGACTTCATATTCCGGTTGTGTACTGCTGACCTTCCAGGTAGTGTCTTTTGTGGTGGACATGGGCATATATGCGTCTGACTGCACATTCAGCCATTCAAAGGCATTAACATCTGTATTGTCAGGAGCTGTTTCTCCGTACGGATTATTATTATCATCAGCATTCGCAATGGCATAAATCTGATAAGTCTGTCCATCTACCAATTCAACAGTGGAGGTAGATTCCCAAGAAGTATTATCAAAATCAGATTCTGTCAAATGAATCGTTTGATTTCCTTGAACGATATAGACATCCAGCGTGTTAATAGCACTCTCATTCACTGCCTTGGTCAGCTGATCCACCTCATCCATCTGAAGAGAGATGGTGACGGGCACCACCTCGCCCGACGAGCTTCCGCCCGGCGTATCGTCCGCCTCGCAGCCGGTCAGCATCCCCCAAAAGAGGGTGAAGGCAGCCAAGGCTCCGTATATAGAAAATTGTCGCTTCATATCAAGCCTCCTTTCCTCCTAAGTTGACGTCATCCAAGCGGATAGTCCAGTCGTTCACGATAATTTCGAGACAATGCGCCTTTCCGTCAACAATATCCAGATAAACCACAATCGTATATTCGTCCTGACGGTCGAGGTATTCCTGGGCATCCAGGTCGTGCGATTCCATCTGCGTGAGCAGCAGGAAATCAGTCAGGTCTACCTGCAGGAAGGGAGTCGCTTCCCCTTTGTGCGACAATTGCAGGGAAGTCCGCGAGCCATCCATCAGCCGCATTGTGTTCAGCTCTGCCACGACAGCCTGCATGGCTGTTCCCCCCTCAGTATCAGCCACCGTCTCCACCTGCTGCAAATAAGGCTTCCAGAGCACAGCTTCGTCGGCCACCGGCTGGTTTTGCGCATTCAGATCGCCATTATGAGTTGTTGCCAGGATGGTAAAATCGTCGGCCTGCAAGCCCGTGCCGCTGTTCGCGTCGATCAGTGCCAGGCGGATTTTGTTGGTATTCTTTACCAGGGGGAATTCCGTATCGGTCTCGCCCCCCGACGGGATGGTCAGTTCCAAAGTCCCTTGGAAGAGACCGGAGAGCTCGCGGGCCACAACGCCTTTGTCTTGCCGCACCGACATGAGCCATTCGTCCATCGACTCGCCGGCAGCCGGTTTAGTCCAGGCATAATCCGTATCATTCAGTCCGGCCCACGCCAACAAGCGGTAATCGCCCGGCTCCAACTGTAGCTTCACCCGGTTGGCCAGCAATTCATCTCCGGCAATCACCCGCGAAGAGAGGAACTTGCCCTCGGCATCGAACACAAACAGATCGACCTGCTTGTCGGCAGACTGATTGACCATTTCATGCGCAAAGGCATCGGCAAACTTCATATTATAGGTATAAGTAAAATGCAAGTAATGATCGCAAGGCTTCAAATCTTCGTGGATGTATTCGCAGGAGACCAGACCCAGCGTCAGGAGAGCCCAAACGGGCAACAGCCGTAATAAATAGGTATATGTTTTCATTTTATCTGTATGCTTTCTGATTTATAAATAAATATCTTTACCACCCAATTGAGTCCAGTCTTCGACCGTCACGATGATTCCAATGTTGGTTGTTTCAGGCTCATCGTCTTCTTCATCTTCATCGTCGTCATCCGGTCCAGGAGGTGTAATGGGTGTGTCTGGTTCATCGGGTTCATCCGGTATGTCGGGCGTATCTGGTTCATCAGGAGTGTCGGGTTCATCAGGTGTA
>ULUY01029819.1_pt1 | contig 13216 bp, 16 predicted proteins | sample 1959031 | NCBI WGS metagenome assembly ULUY01 (sample SAMEA4835774, study PRJEB28245) | human gut metagenome | biome: gut microbiome; material: fecal sample | place: Denmark | collected 2008
GGTTTACAAAATTATTGAAGTTTAATCGAGATAATAAACAGAGGTATTTTTACGAATGATACAAAATATAATTATGTATCATTCAAACAAAGCCTAAAGCATACTAATTTGCACGTTTTACGAGAGACGACAAAGAATTTTTAGAATAAACATAGTGGAATTTTAGCAGATAATTAAATATAAAATATAATAAATACATCTAAAAGTTTAATCAGATTAATTCTGGAATCACTCTAGTCAAAATCAAACAAACATTTTGCGGGAATCTCAAGAGCTTCGGCTATTTTTAAAATCATTTTTAAATTCGGATATTTTTCAGAGCGTTCAATTTTTCCGATATAAGATAGGTCACAATCAACTAATTCAGCCATTTTGCCTTTGCTGTAATTCTTAAGCTCTCTATATTTCTTAACATTTTGAGCAAATTGCTTGCAATAATTTTCTGTCATATTTATATTGTGCTATAATACTTGCATTCTATTATAGACCTTAAGTCTAATAATAAATTTTGTTACGACAAGTTTTGACGGAGTCGTATGATAAACTGTTGGTAAAAATGAAAGGCGGTGTTATGGCAATTAAAGAAGCTAAGCAAAGCGGGAGCAATGTACTGGTAAAATGCGGAAATTCTACACAGCAGTTTTCAGGTACATTAATCGGTTACACTTCAAACGCTATATTTATTCAAAGTGGCAGAAATCTGCATGTATTTGTTGAACGCAACGGAAGTGTTGTAGCAAGCGGAAGAAACATTTCACTAAGCGGTAATGAAGATATCAGAATGTACGGCAATCAAGTTGGTATCAAAAAAGGCTCAACAATTCACTTGTATGGTGAAGATGGCAAATCTGCAGGAACAAGACCTGCATAAGAAAGGGAGTAAAGATGAATACGAAAGAAGCTCAAGATTTATTAGAAGCGTTCATCTGTGACAAAGACTTGAAAGAACTTGAACAGATGTTTGGAAAATTTAATATCTTTGACTGTTTAAAATTAACAAGAACAGAAATTCGTCATTCTAATTTTTTAGCTTGGCTACTTGACCCTAATGAAACACATGGTCTAAAGGATTATTTCTTAAAAGAATTTTTAAAGAATATTTTAAAAAGTAAGAAAAATGAAATTGCAGAAATCAATGGTAATGAGCTTGAATTAAAAAACAGTGAAAATTCAGATGAAATTATAAAGAGAACTTATTCAGTACCATCAATATTTGATATTGACTATTGGGATATGACAGAGGTGGAAGTTTTTAGAGAATTGGAAAATATCGACTTACTTCTTATTGATGAAAAAAATAAATTTGTCTTTGTTATTGAAAATAAAATTGATTCATTTCAGCATAATAATCAATTAGCGAGATATCGAGACTATGTTGATGAACAGTACCCTAATACGACTTATCAAAAATTATTTATATATCTTAAACCTAAAAAAGAAACAGTGGAAAAGCCTTATATTTATTTGAGTTATCATACAGTGAGAGATACCATAAAAGAACTAATTGATGATAAAGATGATAAAATAAGCGATGAAATTTTAGTTGCAATTAAACACTATAATGAGATATTAGAAAGGGATATTATGAATTCAGAAGATGAACTTAAAAAAATCTGTAGACAAATTTACAGAAAGCATAAAACCGCAATTGATTTGATTACAAAGAACAGTAGTAATTATAAATCTGATGTGTTAAATGCAATGGAAAAAGTGGTGAAGTCTAATGTAAATTTACAAGAAATTCACGTGGAAAATAATGGAATTTTATGTTTACCAAATAATTTAAATAATATAAAACCACTTAAATTTGGAGATTGGGCAAATGATTTGATTGTTTATATTCATTTTATAAGCTTTGCTCAAGGACATAAAGACGCATGCGTAGAAATACTTATGTCACCACCAAAAGATAAAAGTGATAAAAATAAAAAATTGCAATTGTTAGATCTTATTGAAAAGAAAACTCAGTTAACGTTTAAAGGTAATGATTGGAATTACACACAACCTTTTCAAATAATGTCATACGATGATTATTTAAATTATGAAAATGAGCAACAACTGATAGAGCACATTGAACAAAAACTAGAAGAATTGAAAGAAACTTATATTGATAAATTACGTATTGCTCTAAACGAATTTTGCAAATAAAATCAATGAAAAGCACAACTATGACCCATTTTGTCGTAGTTGTGTTTTATTATAATTATAAGAGAGGTCGAACATGAATAAAAATGCTATCTTAAAAAATATTGAAGAACTAAGCAATGATGCAATGTTTTCCCTTTCTCTAACATCAAGAGAATTATTTCATACAAACTTTTGGGCTTGGTTGCTAAGAAAATATCCGAATATTTTTACTTCTGTTTTTTATCCGAATTACGACGGAAAAAGTAAGGTTGAAGTTTTAAGAGAAAAGTATAATTTTGACCTGCTGCTTAAAATAAATGATGAATATATTATTATTGAGAATAAATGCAAATCAGTGCCAAACAGAGTTCAATTAAAAAAATATTACAAAAAATTTAAAACCGATAAAAAGAAAATTGTTTTAGTGAGCTATTTTACACCGTTATTTTTATCTACTTTATTTGATTATGAAGAATTTTTATCATACGAAGAACTGTATTCTCGTTTAAAAAACGCTTTTTATAATATTAGTTCTGAATCTATTGAAAAAAATGACAAAGTTTTAATCGAAAGTTATATTGATTTTCTCGCATTATTGAATGAATTTCAAACTAATATAACTATAAATGCAGACGACAAAATAAAAGATTTATGGTCGGTTGTAAGAGATACTGATATTCAAAATGAATTATACAAAATAAATTTTCAAAAATCTTTTGAACGTTCTTATATAATAAAACTAAGTGAAAAAGTTTTAGAAAATTTCAAATATAAAGAATTTATAGATGAGATTCGTATTGACTGCGGTCGGGATTTAAAAATGTTTAGCGACATTCTTTTCTATTTTCCGGGTGCATGGGACAAAGATGAAAATAAACGTCAAGATTTATGCTATTTGGGTGTAAGTTTGTGGGGTGATGAGTATAGATATTATGCAGGATTGCATAAAGCTCAATGTAGAATTTTTGCCTCTAAAAAAGATAAATACGACAAAGAGAATAAAATCGCAGGTTTCAAATATTTAAGTGAAAACTATAGTTGGCTTTTTGAACAAGAAGATACTTGTAAGTGGAATGGTTATAGTTATGAGAAAGAAATGTATTTATATAAAAAACTGGATATTTCTAATCTGACAGTCAAAGAGTTAGCAGAAAAAGTTGTACACGATTTAGAGTTAATTTATTTTTATTTAGAAGCAACAAGAGGGAGAGAATGTCAAGACTAAACAAAGCAGAAGAAATAATAGAACTTGCAATGATGTTTCAGAATAGCTATTGCGGATTGTGCATTGACGATATTCAAGAGCATTTTGAGTGTTCCAGACGTTCCGCAGAACGTATGAAAGCTCTTTTGTTTGACTTGTTTCCTGAAAAAGTTGAAGAAGTTCCAACATCTGACAAGAAGAAACGCTGGCGGTTTGTTAAAGGCACAATGAATGCTTTAATCTCCTTTACAGCAGATGATTTTGCAAATCTTGAATATTTAAAAGGCTTGTCAACAGATGAAAACAAACAAAAACAACTTGATGAATTGGTTGCAAAAATCAAGGCTTTAACACCTCAAAAGAATTTGAGAACACTTGATACAGATGTTTCAGCTATCTTGGAATCAGAAGGCTTTGCAGTAAGACAATATTCAAGGGCAAAAGCAAACCCGAAAGTTTTAGAACAATTAAGGTCTGCTATGCTTGCATTTAAGAAGATTCATTTTGATTATCCGATAAATGGTGAAACAAAGACAATTACACTGAATCCATACGGGCTTGTTATTGCAGATAAATATTACTTAGTCGGATTTAACGAATATGTGAACGCTTTAAGGCAGTATAAAGTCGATAAAATCAGCAATCTGTCTGTTTTAGATGAATATTTTGAAAAAGATGAAAAGTTTTCTTTGACTGATTACTGTAACAATTCATTCGGAGTTTATCAGGAAAAGCCTTTAAATATAACACTCGAATTTGATAAATCAGTAGCAGAAGATGTTTTGAACTACCATTTTCATCCGACACAGAAGGTGAAACGGCTTGAAACCGGAAATATACAGGTGAAATTTACATCAGGCGGAACTTATGCAATATGTCAGGAACTTTTCAAATGGGGCTGTAACGTCAAAATCCAAAATCCTGCTGAATTGAGAGAGTATTACAAAATGTGTCTGTCTGAAGTGTTAGCTAATATATAAGATTTTAGTCTTTATTATTTGTGTTTTTTATTATAATATTTATAATATGGATTATATAGCAACTGAAATGGTTGGTTTTACATTTAATCAACTTCAAAAATTCACACAAGAAGATATTAAATTATATGAGCGATATAAATATAATTATCCATTAATTTTTGTAAAAGATGAAACAAGTATTATATTTTTTAACATGTTAATACCCTTGGATAGAGTGCAATACGATTTTCTATATCAACTTGTAAAAAATGCAACAGTCAAGAAAGACAAAAAAGGATTAAGTGCACTGAAACTATTTAATTTGCTACAATGCAAACATCGAAGAGAAAAATCCGTTAACCCTCTTTTAGATGAAAATGACAGAGCTGATATTAGGATAAGACATATTAAAAGTGACATAAAAAAATTATTTTGCAAACATATAAATCCAAAGAAAAAGAGCTTGTTAAAACACAAAACAGTATAGCTAATCCAATTGGAATAAGTTTAATAAATAACAAACAATATTTCTATGATATAGAAATTGAAAATACAAGTCCGTATTATTATTTTGAAATTAATTCTGCAATAAAATTTTTAGTTATAAATCAAAAGGATAAAGATAAAAAATATTCAACTCGATTTATTTTCTCATAATTGTGATATTTTGTGACATCATGTACTATTATGTTTTGTGCCAAAATCCGCTCATAGTGTTTACTTTGAGGGTATATTTTGTTACTATAAAAATATAAATAAAAAAGTTATCTACGGAAAAGACAGCAGTTAATATTTTTCTTAAATAACTAAAAGTAGTCGATGTAAGAAAGGAGAAAATGCAGATGAAACCAAAATAAAAATCGCCTCAAACAAGGAGTTCAAAGCGACACATAAAATTTTCCTATCTATATAATATAAAAAATTATACGTTTTTTCAAGTCCTTTTAACTCCTTGTTTGCAATTCCGTAATATTCAGAGCAATACACCTCAAAGAGGTGAGCGTGGCTTGCGAAAATGTACAATAAAGAGAAAAAAGGGAGAATAAAAATGTATAAAACCTTTACAGAAATTAATCAGTTTTGCATAGAATATGCAAAATATCGTATTGAAGCAGACAATAATGAGTCGAATAATATCCGAAAACTTCTCGAAGAAGGAGCACATGAATTTATTGGTGCAGGAGAGGAAAGCATAATATATGAGCTTGAATGTCCAGTAAAGATAGCAGCTACCTTCTTCGGAAAAATTGACCCAGATACAATAAAGAAAGCCTTTGAGAATGTAGATTGGAGAAAATATGCAGAATCAGCTGATTTGTTAGTTGCTGATAAAATTAATGTGTATCTGAATTCAAAATGCAAATTCCTAAATAGATGCCTAGATAATGGTCTAGCTATTCAAATTGCTGCTAATATCTTTATTACTTTGGATTTACCCAAAGAAATTTTTGCAGATTATTTAAATAGCTGTTTTCCTGGCATTAAGCATATTAATCCGTTGGAAATTGACTCAATATGGGAAACAGCCAAAAAATATCCAAAAGGTATTGTTTGTCAGTCTTGTTTTGAGTTAGCAAATAATCCATTTAGTAAATCAGGTCTGCCTGAACAAAGGAAGGGTGATGAAGAATGATAATACCGGAGATCTCAACTACAACTACAATATTAACGCCTGAGCAGATTGAATTAGCTCTCAAAGACATTTCGACATTACCTGTTTACTCAGACACCAAACTTGGAGCTGTAAAACATGGATATAAAAGTGGTATTAACAACGCACCGATTTCACAATGGTTAAGGAATGGCTATAACTTAGCCATTTCCCTGCCTTTATCGTATCTTGTCTGTATAGATGTAGATAGGCACAATAAGGATGGTTTGATTGCATACAATGAGCTAGTTGCGAAATTCGGTGAAATTGATACCTATACGGAACTCACTCCAACAAATGGCGGATTACATATTTTTGTTAAAGCCGATGGAATTTTAGACAATGTAAAAAATTGTGATTTAGCAGATGGTGTCGAGTTTAAAAAGAATGGCTATGTGGTATGTGCACCAAGCTATTTTAAGGGCAATCAGTACAAAATTATTAACGGTGTTAATGCAGATGGCTCTTATAAATTTGCCAAGTTATCACCTCAATGGCTTGACTTTATTAATAGTAAAGGTAAGTCTTCTACTTATAAACAAAGTGTATCAACAGAAAAGAAGCATAAAACTTTTCCTCAGAACACCAAATTAAATTACAATAAAATGCTTGTAAGCTGTAGATTTCTAGCGTATCTGAAACAGCACTCCGAAGAAATAAAGGAGCCTGTATGGTATTCAGGAGTCAATATGCTTGCAAGGAACACTACAACTGATGAGTTTATTCACTGGTTATCGCAGGATTATCCTAAATATACGTTTGAAGAAACTCAAAAGAAAATAGAGCAATCACGTAAAGCAGGGATTTATCGTGGGTGTAATTACATTGCACAAAATCACTATGAACTTTGCAAAGGTTGCCCGAAAGCTGAAGAAATAATGAGGAGGAATAAGGATGTCAGGTAACAAATATCACAGCATAACGAATCCAACAGATTTAGGATTAATTCCCTTGGAAGAATACCTACAAACAAACTGTTTTTCTTATAAAGATATCAATTTACTCAATAATAAAGTATATAACGTAGATGATTCTGTCAATTTAAAAGGCGATCAGACTAGATTGATGATTATAAAAGATTATATAGGTATTGTAACTGTAAATCGAAAAGATAAAAAGGTAAGTGTAGCTTTTGGACTCGGTGGAGTACCGGTTGACTGTGCGGAAGTTGAAACGATATCGAATAACCGAACTGGAGAAGCTGTTATTACTAAATATGAAATTCCTATCAAATGTGCAAATTCAGAAAAAATTAAACTAGCTGTATTTGTCCCTGAAAAGATTTATGATGTTAAAGAATTCCGAAAAGAAACAGGTTGTCTGTGCAATTTTAATATTCCAGAAGTATTAGAATTCATAAAACAAGAAACCGAAAATGTTAATAAGTTTGTAGCTGAATTCACAAATTGTGGAAGAATTGATTTTGATAAAAATGATTGGCTTTGGGGCAATGCAGTATTTATTGACGGGAAATTATATCGAGAAATAGATAAGTACAGAAATATTAAAAATACAGATAACCGGTATATACGTGCTCAAAAAAGAGTACGACGAAACATGCCAATGTATTATCATAACGCTAAACCTATCTCAAAAGTCCTTACGGATTTATTTGATAACGTCTATTCTGCTTGGAATGGAGCTATTGAACCACCTTTTGCAATATGTTTTATGTCACTTTCAGCTTTTTATAATAGATTTTGGCCTAATGAAGGTTTTGGGACCGTTGGATTTATCGGGGAAACCGAAGGCGGAAAAACAGAAATATGCAATTTAGCTTGCGGAATCTATGGCTGCGATAAATCATTCTTTAGTGCGGCACGTTCTACGGTTGTTGGCATAGAACAAGTTCTTAATGCATATAATTGTATCCCCTGTGTGATTGACGATATAAGTCGATACAGGCTATCAGGTGATAACTTTATTGATATGCTAAAGCAAATATCAATCGGCGGACAAAAAGATAAAGGCAAAAATGGCCAAGAATCAGGAGCATTACCCCCTTGTTCTCCATTAGTTTTTACATCAAACGTAATGCCTGCAGAAAAACCTGAAATATTTAACCGAATGTTATTTTTAAATGCAGACAATTTAAATTTTTCACCTGAAAATTTTAAATATTTTGGCAAAGCTAAAGAAGAATTATCCTGTATCTTGCCTCATATTTTAAAATACTCTCCTGATGAGATAAAAAATAAACATGAAAGAAATAAAAATAAACTAAAAATGCAATATGCAAATGGCTCTGACAGAATGCTCAGTCAAATAGCCATAGCATTGACAGGATATGAAGTTTTATCTGAAATTGCAGGGACTCAGCTAACTTTTCCTCAAGATAAGCTTAACCAGTATGTTATGGATTGTATTTCCCGTTTCAAAAGTTATAAGAATCCTATTGAAAAACTACTGGAAGCATTCCCTGTACTCATTTGGAATGGGCATATTACAAGTTATAACCAGTACTCAGTTGAGAGAATTGATGGTAAAATAATCCTCAAATTTCATAAAGTCGCCGTATTTAAGGCATATAATCGATATTTTGTTGAAGATAAGAGTGAAGAAATCCGTACAAGTGCAGTCAAGCCAGTAAAATCTGAACTATACGAAATAATAAAATTTAATCAATCTATCAATATTAATGATAATAGGGGGCACGGGGTTGTTTTAGATATTACAAAACACCCTTATGCGGAAGCAATTTTAAGTGGCAGATACACCATAAAATAAAAACGTAATATAACAGGTAATAAATCTATATTACCTGTTATATAAACCCTTATAATACTTTCAGACAAATAGTAATAAAGTAATAAAAAGGAGATAAATAATGTTAAATTATAGATATGAAGCAACGAAATTAACCTCAGGAACAAATATTCCTAGACTGTATAATCTAAAAGAAGTTTCTGTTATGTTAGATATTCCTATAGGAACACTCTATAACATGAGTTATAGAAAACTCCTACCATGTATTAAAGTTGGGAAAAGGATAAAACTGACCGAAGAACATATAAAGCAGATCCTTGCAAAAGGAGGCAGTCTTTATGCCGGTTAAAAGACGTTTTTATAAAAATGATAAAGAAGAAAAAATCTTTAGCAGTTGGATGTATGACTTTTATGACGTTTTCGGCAAACGTCATAAAAAGTCAGGGTTTAAAACGAAAGCTGAAGCCGAACAAAAAGAAGCTATTGCAAAGGCTGATTATAATAAAGGTCTAGCAACAAGTAATGACAACAATATGAAGTTCAAAGAGCTTATGGAACAATTCATAAAACTTCATGCCGAAATTTATCTGAAGCCTTCAACAGTAAGAGGTTATAAAGATCATTTCAATCTGCATTTAAAAGACTTTTTTGGAGAAATCAAACTTGTTGATATAACCCCTGTTATTATCAATAGATTTATGGAAAACAAACTTAAAGAAGGGCTTTCTAACAAAACTGTTAATCATTTACTTACAACATTGGGAACGGCTTTTAACTGGGCAATAAATAATAACTATATGATGTACAATCCTGTTAGCAGAGTAAAAAAGCTTAAAGTTCAACGAAAGGAAATGGAATTTCTTACAGAAGATGAAATAAAAAGAGTACTAGATGTTGCTGAAAAAGAATATCCTGATTTTTATCCAATTTTAATTACAACAATTTATTCAGGTATGCGACGTGGCGAAGTTCTTGGGCTAACATGGGATTGTGTAGACTTTAATAAGTCAATTATCAAAGTTCGAAAAGCATTGTACAAAGGCGTTTTATCTACACCAAAGACAGATTGTTCTATTAGGGATATACAAGTCCCTTCAAAGTTAATTCAGGTACTAAAACAATACAAAAAATTAGCAGTAGAAAATGACTTGAATCTAGTGTTCACTCAGAAGAACGGAAAACCACTTGACGCAGACAACCTAATGAACAGAAGATATCGAAAAATCTTAAAATTAGCCGGAGTAAAGCAGATAAGATTTCACGACTTGCGGCATACATACGCAAGTCTTTTAATATCTAAAGACTTGAACTTCAAATACATTCAAAAACAAATGGGACATTCATCTTTTGAAGTTACCATGAACACCTATGCACACCTTATGCCTGATGTGTATGAAAAGAGTAAACGGGCTATTGATGAATTGATTTAAATCAATGCTAAAATTTCTTGGGAACAATTTGGGAACAATTGCCCATTTTTCTACTAAAAAAGAGAGTTTCAAAAACCTTGAAACCCTCTTCTGATAAATGGTTGCGGGAGCTGGATTTGAACCAACGACCTTCGGGTTATGAGCCCGACGAGCTACCAGACTGCTCCATCCCGCGATAAATTCTCTTACACCCCATTATTAAACGCTAAAAAACAAAAATCAAGCCCTTTCATTTTTGTTTTATTATTTTAAGTTTTTTGCTATCAAATATAGTATTTTTATTTTGTTATAATCACTTGAGTCTATAAGATTTTTTAATTTATTTTTCAGCGCACTCTCTGATTGTAAATAGTCATTATCAAATAAGTCTGTAATATCACAATCGAAAACTTTTGATAATTTATTTAAAGTACCAAGTTTGGGAAATGATAATCCCCGCTCTATCATTGAAACTTGGCGTTGTGTTATTCCCAATTTCTCACTTAAGTCTTCTTGAGATAAGTGAAATCTTTCTCTATATTCTTTTACTTTTTTGCCAAAGAAATTTTTTATTTCGTTATCATTCATCAAGTTCCCTCAATAATAACTATTATAAAAATCACTTTTTATAATTTAAACAGAATTTAATATTGTATTTTAAGATAATTAATGATATTAAATATTGTATCTTATGATATTTAATATCATTTTTTAATTTGAATAGTTGTGTAATCAAAAGGAGTTAAAAATATTTGAAATGAATAGTAATCCTAAAGTATCTATTATTATACCTGTTTATAATACTGAAAAATATTTATCAAGATGTTTAAATAGTCTCGTAAAGCAAACTTTGCATGATATTGAAATTATTTGTATTAATGATGGCTCGGAAGATAATTCTTTAAGTATACTGGAAAATTATGCAAGTTCAGATGAGAGAATTGTTCTTATTAGTCAAAAAAATCAGGGACAATCAGTTGCACGAAATAGAGGCATTGAGATAGCTAGAGGGAAATATATCGGCTTTGTGGATTCTGATGATTGGGTTGATGATAATTATTTTGAAAAACTTTATTGTGCAGCTGAAAACAATAATTGTGATATTGCTGTTGCAGGTATTATACGACTTAGTAAATTCAATAAAAAAATCTATTTAAAATTTGATAATGAAATAATTAGTCAAGATGTTAATGAAAAATTTAAACTTTGTGATGTTCCTGATTTATCTTATGTTGTAAATAAAATATATAAAAGAGAAGTTTTTATAAATAAAAATTTCAGGTTTGAAGAAGGTAGATTTTATGAAGATTTGATTCTTACTCCACAAATATTATTTTATCTAAAAGCACTTATTACGGTTCCTGGTGTGTATTATTACTATTGGCGTCGTTCGAAATCTACAGTAACATTAAGATCTGAAAAGGTTAATAAAGATTCTGTATATGCGCATAATACGGCTAAAGAGTTTATTAAAAAACATGATATTGATATATCTTCTCATGAATCTTTAACAAAGCGATATAAAATTTTTGGGTTGACAATTTTAAAAATAAGACGAAAAGGGGGAAAAAAGACAATATCTTTATTTAATATAATAAAATGGTAATTTATTACTTGAATTTATAGAAATTTAGTTTACCCCATTCAGGCAATAACTTTTTAAGTTTTTTCAGTTAGAGTATGCTTATGAGAAAACTGACATCTTTAATTATAGTATTATTATATTTATCTTTAATCCCGTTAAATGCATTTGCAAATGAAATGGATGACTCGGGGTGCGAATGTATAAATTCTACAGATACTATTGCAAAAACTCATTCTAAGGCTCCTTGTTCCAATATTGGAATTACTGATAATTATTATATAATCTCAAAAGGGAATGTTATAAAAGTTGCATTTGAATGCAAATTTTTGTCTGAATGTGTTAAAGAAGGTGATTGTGTATCTTTTTATGTTCCAAAAGATATTTGTACATCATGCGGAACCCTTATTATTCCAATGAATTCTAAATTTGTTGGTTATATTAGAGGAATAACTTCTCAGAAAAAACTGAATAAGAATGCCAGAGTTTATGTGAGTATAAATAAACTTATACTACCTGATGGTACAGAGTTAGATATAAAAGCAAAACCGTTTTCAAAAGATTTTGCTCTTGTAGAAAATGGTTGGATGACAGCAGGTAAGTTAACTGCCTATACTCTTGGGTTGGGTGCAATTGGTACTGGTGCAGGAGCAGGGCTTGCTTTTATTCCAAAACCTCATAAAATTGCTGTTGGAGCTGCGGCTATCGGGTTACCGGTTGGTTGTTTTATAGGTTTGGTATCAGGACTGCTTACTCCCGGATTAAAATATCATGCAAAGCAAGGAGAAGAAATTTATATTATTTTCTGTGATAATCTTTGTATTCCAAAAGCTAACATAAAAGAATTTTAGAAAATAATAATTTAGGTTAACTTATTTTGTATCAGATTTACTGACTGTATTTTTTATTCTGAATCTTTATGGCTTTTTATTGTTGTTTCTATTTGTTCTCTAATTTGCTTTTTTATTTTAGGGTATTCTTCTTTTGGTACTAATTCAGGTTTTTTAGTATATGCTTCTATTCCATGATAGCAAGCCCAAATGGGGCTTATTCGATTCGGGTGTGCGTCATCCCAATCGAGAAATTGCTGCAATATGTTGGTTGTATATTTTGTATCGGATGATTTTTGAGACATATACTGAAGTGTTTTTGGTGCCATTTGTGGATAAAATACTAATTGTCCTCTAGATGTTTTGTCTTTACACATAAATACATCTTGATAACTACGAATTTTACCAATATAAAACCATAAGACAGCTTTATCTTTATCTGTTGCATATATATAATCTGCGACTAGTATATAGAAAATTGGAGGAAATTTTTCAGGATATTTTTCAAGATATTTTACGAGTTCGTCTTTTTCGGAATTTGATAGGGTTTTGTAAATTCCCAGTGCTTTAGTATTATTTCCGGATTGAGAATATTTGGCCATATTTATAATTTTAGGCGAATATATTGTATAAGCATTTATAACTAAACAATTTAAAGAAATAATGATAGTAAGTAGAAAAATTTTTATTTTACTGTTTAATATTTTTATTCTCATTTATATATACCATGTAAAAATATGTATATTAT
>ULUY01058523.1_pt1 | contig 13169 bp, 14 predicted proteins | sample 1959031 | NCBI WGS metagenome assembly ULUY01 (sample SAMEA4835774, study PRJEB28245) | human gut metagenome | biome: gut microbiome; material: fecal sample | place: Denmark | collected 2008
ATCGTTTTTGTTAAGCGGCACGTCTGGTTTTTCCGGATTTATATTCCAACTCTTTCTATCATTATACCAGTCTATAATAAAGGTAAATATTTAGCAAAGTGCCTGACCTCCATTATTGACCAAAACTATAAAGGCTTGGAAGTAATCGTAATCAATGACGGATCTACGGATAATTCAGAGAAAATTGCCCAAGAGTATCAGACAATAGACCAGCGAATCAAAGTCTATACATTTACCAACAGCGGAGTTTCGGCAGCGCGCAACAGAGGAATCGCTATAGCACAAGGACAATTCATTCTGTTTATTGATGCAGACGACTGGATTGAACCTGATTACCTGCAACGTATCATGCATCATACTGAACAAGAAAACGCAGATATCTATATATGGGGAATTACAAAAGAAACAGAAACTGAACAATATTCCCTAACTTCCTCATTCAATGGGGTACTGACACAAGAGGAATTTCTAAAGGCTTTCGTCAAAGAACAGTACGAAACCCGAAGAGGCTTATATGGCTATATATCCAACAAACTATTACGACGGAAAATCATTCAGAAAAACAATATATGCTTTAACCCAACCATCAAGCAACTGGAAGATTATGATTTCTTTTTAAGTTATTATGACCATGCCCAAACTGTTTGTTTGTTTCCCGAAACCGGATACCATTATGTTACAGGTACGGCATATTCATCCGGCAGTATGATAAAGCATGTAAATTTCATGGCAATGATTGAGATACATTTAAAATGTAAAAGCATACTTCAACAGCATAACTGCTTCACCCAAGATAATCAGCAACTTATTGAACAAGCGATAGGTGGACTTGCCTTGGTCATGTTTTTGGAAATGCCAACAGTTACCCTATCCGCTATCCGTCATTCAATTTCTTTATTGGAACAAAACAATGATATACTGACGAGTATACAAACTCATCAGACTAGTTTCAAAAGGCTGAAATCATTGATTCTAAAAAAACAGGTATTCCTGCTCTATCTATATTTACACAGTTGGAAAAATTACTTATCCCTTAGAAAACGAATATGAACATATCACTTTATGCTCATGGAGGAAGTGCCAATCACGGTTGTGAAGCTTTAGCGCGTTCTACCATTCAGTCACTGGAAAAAGGGAATAAGTTTACTCTTCTATCCGAACGACCTGAAGAAGATCTGAAATATGGACTAAATGAAATAGCTCGAATAGAATCCTCCCGCGATCCATTACCGGAAGGACTACAAGGACTTGTCTGCAAACTGAAAATGAAGTTCATGCATGATGAATGCATTTACTACAAAACTATCTATCGAAATGCCATCCGGAAATCAGGCAATACAGATTTAGCCATAGCTATCGGAGGAGATAACTATTGTTACAAAGGTTTTGCCGAACATTAAATGACATGTTTGTTTCTCATAAAGTTCCTTGTATTCTATGGGGATGTTCCATTGATCCTCATCGGATTGATAAACATCTAATAGAGTATTTAAATAAATACCAATTAATTACGGTCCGTGAAAGTATCACGTATAAAGCCCTTAAAGGAAACGGTATCAAGAATCTTTATCTCATCCCCGATACGGCATTTAAACTCAAAAAGATAGAGCGTGAACTACCTAAAGGATTTAGTCCGACCAACACCGTTGGAATCAATCTAAGTCCTCTTATATCTGGTTATGAAAGCAATAAAGGAATAAAATTTGCAAATTATGAACACCTGATTGCATTCATGCTTACAGCATATGGATCTTAATATAGCACTTATTCCTCATGTTGTATGGAGTCATAATGATGACAGAACAACACTGAATAGGCTATACCAACAATATAAAAGTTCCGATAGAATTATCCTATTGGAAGATTGCAATGCAATGGAACTAAAAGGGATATATCAGTCGGTATCGGTTTTTGATAGCTGCACGTACCCATGCCTCCATTGCCGGATATTCCACCGGAGTTCCTACGCTTGTTGTAGGCTATTCTGTTAAAGCAGTCGGTATTGCTTCCGACTTATTTGGCACAGCTATAAATTATGTATTACCGGTAAACGCACTGTCTCGAGAAGAAGAATTGACAGAAGCTTTTAGCTGGCTCATGAAACATTATTCACAACACTTGAATAATTATATAGCTGGTCTAAATTTAATTGATGAATTGCCCATATTCAAATAGAAAATTACTTTATATGAAAATATTAATAACAGGAGGAGCCGGCTTCATTGGCTACCACCTATCGAAAGCATTGTTAGCAGCAAATAATAACCACATAATAGGGTTAGACAATCTCAGCGATTATTATGATGTCCAATTAAAAAAAGACAGATTAGAATTACTGGGAATCAATTCTTTGGATATTACAGATGATAAACTCTGCAATAGCCAGATATTTCCGAACTATCAATTCATTTATACAGATCTCGCGAATAAAGAGATTCTACAGAATCTATTTCGGGAAGAACGATTCGATATCGTTATTAATCTTGCAGCTCAAGCCGGTGTAAGATATTCTTTGGTCACCCCAGAGGCCTATATCCATAGTAATATCTCAGCTTTTCTCAATTTGCTTGAAGCATGCAGACATTATCCGGTCAAACACTTAATATATGCTAGTTCAAGCAGTGTTTATGGGCTAAATGGAAAAGTCCCTTTTTCAGTTCACGATGATATTTCCCATCCGGTAAGCCTCTATGCAGCAACCAAGAAATCGAATGAACTGATGGCACACACATACAGTTATCTGTATAACATACCTGTAACCGGATTAAGGTTCTTCACTGTTTATGGTCCTTACGGAAGGCCAGATATGTCACCTTCCCTGTTTGCACATGCCATTTTCAAAGACGAACCTCTAAAAATTTTCAATTATGGTAAAATGCGCCGTGATTTTACTTACATAGATGATATCGTAAACGGAGTGATAAAGGTTCTCGACAAGATACCGATTAAAAATCCGGAATGGGATAATCTAAAAATGGATCCGGCTTCCTCTTCGGCTCCTTATGCTTTATATAACATTGGTAACCAGCATCCTGTAGCTTTGATGGAATACATTAACGCATTTGAAATTGCTATCGGGAAAGAAGCTAAAAAAGAATATCTTCCAATGCAAGCAGGCGATGTACAAGAAACCTATTCAGACATGACAGAAATGATCAACGACTTCGGGTATTTACCTAAAACCTCGGTAGAAGAAGGTGTACGCAAATTTATTGACTGGTTTAAAGTTTACTACGGATATGCAAAATAATATACCTCTAGTAAGCATTATTATTTGCTTGTATAATGTGGCCTCTTTCCTCCAAAAGAAAAGACTGTCATGTATCCTTCAGCAAACCTATCGGAATCTGGAAATTATACTTGTAGATGACGGATCAACCGATAATACCTATTTACTATGCCAGGAACTACAAAAGAACGATTCTCGCATTCAGTTGATTACAAAAACAAATGGAGGATTAGGTAGTGCCCGAAATGCCGGTCTTGATAAAGCAAAAGGTGATTATGTATGGTTTTACGATGTAGATGATGATGCAGATATTCGATTAGTCGAGAAAAACGTCAACTGGATGGAAACATACGGGAGCGATGTAAATATCTTCGGTTATCATTGCATTACACCGCATTTACACTTATCAGAAGAAGTACGTTTTAAAGAAAGAGAAATTCACGACAATCAGACATTGAAGTCTATTTTTGTAGATGAACTCCTTTTTGTGCCAAATGGAAATGGTTTTGCCTGGAATAAGTTTTATCGACGTGCGTTCATCGAAAAATATGGATTCCGTTTTGGTAACCAACGGATTCAGCAAGATGAAGGATTCAACCTTCAGTTTTATCCATTGCTAAACAATGTCTACATATCCTCTGAACTATTATATACTTACTACATTTACAATAGCGGAAACAATCGTTCCAGATATATAACAGATAGAATAAATATCTATATCTCTGTATTTAATCAGTTCCAGTCTTTCATTACTGCCTGGAATTTACAGGATAAACGATTAAAGGAATATACTTACAAAAGATTATATTCAGGAATGGAAGCATCCATCCTATTTAATACCTTTCATCCCGATGCTCATAAGAATCGTTCTGAACAAAAGAAAGAAATACAGAACATTTTAAATAAAAGAGAGATAATTCAATGTCTTGATTTCATGAGAAAATGTCCTATGGGGATAGAACAGAAGTTATTTTATCAAGTATACAAACGTAAATCTTTCTTTGGTATTATTTTTTATAAAGCATTATTTAGAACCTTACGCAAGATTAAAAATATACTTTCATAGTAGAGCATGAAAAAACGCATTTTTATAGCCGTACATTACTTAGAAATTGGAGGAACGGAAATAAGCTTGATAGGACAATAATTAAAAGTATCATCAAAGAGCGATTGAACGCTGAAAATGCTTTTTGTTCGCCAAAATGAGTAAGCTTGTAAGCAGTCAAAAAATGGCTATTAATTGAAAGTAATAACTTCGCTGCTGTAACAAAAAATATTAAAAATATGTACAGCAGCAGTGATTTTGAATTATTCGGCTAAGCGAGAGAAAAGGAAATTAATTTACTTTTCAGGGCGAAAGAATACTCAAGGATTAAAAGCTGTTCATCCGCTATAAGGCGAAAGTAATGCCACGGAAAAGTATGGTACAAGGATACAAGACATCGAATAGTACCGGGACAGGTTTGAAAGAAAAAAGAATGCGGAATCCTGGCCTGTAAGAATGATCATAGACATTCGTATGACAAACGGAATACGGATACAGCAACGAAACTTAACCTACCGGAACTTGAAAAGTCTGATAGAGAAACTGGAGGAACTATGCTGAATGTTACAGGAATAAACAGATTTTATTATCTGCGTAATTTTCATGATATGTGCTGTAAACTATGAACGGGTGCTATCCATCATTCACCAACAGCTTAACCGCGAACCACAGGAAGATAAAACTTTCATTGTCATGTCTAATAAGTGATCGATATGAATTCCATGGAAAAATCAATGCTGCTTGATGAGCTTTTCGCTTTGCGTAAAGCGGATAAGGAGCATGAAGCAAAATTTCTGGAAAAGCTGGACCGGATGACCGAGCAGCTGATGAATCCGAATGAAAGCTCACAACGCTTACTGAGGCAAAATGAAGAACAGCAGAAGATAATCTTAGATTTAAACGAATTGGTTGAAAAGCTTCAAAAGGAAATGTAGCTCTGAAAGAGTCGAAGAAACAGGACCGAAAGAATCTGTACGGGTCTAAAAGCCAGAAGATTTCCCGTAAGAAAAAGGAGGAAGCACCTTATCATGAAGGAAACAAGTTACAACGTTTATATGTACATCGATAAAGAACTAGTAAACACGGAACATCTCTGCTGTATAGCTCATGCACGTGCCAAATTTGTCTATGCATATGAATAGGGTGATGATCCTGATGCAAAATATCTGATAGACTGTTTCGGAGAGCTTTACCAGCTGGAGGATATTTATAAATTAAGCGGGCTTTTAGCCCAGGAGATAACCCACTGCCGACACTGTTTCATCCGTCCGCTGGAGGTTGAACGCAAGAACTCACTGTGCTTTGTCAGCAGCAGCATGGCAAATGTATCGGTGGCCTATCATACGCTGCTCTCAACATGCCGAATGAACGGGTTGTCAGCTCTGGAATATCTCAAGAAATTCTTTCACGAGATTGTCAAAGGCAGAAAGGATTATGAAAATCTGCTGCCTATGATAATCGGAATTAATACTAACAAATATAATAATCATGTTCAGCTTTTGATTTTTTTTGATAGGGAACCGCTGAAAAACGGCTTTCACTACACCACACGTCAAAATTGGACGTTAACATATATTCATAAATAAGTGGGCTAAATATTGTTTAGCTGTATATGTTATATATACACCTGCTGATTTTTTTACTAAATTATGTATTCTTGCAAATTACTCACATATCTCCTATATGGTTTATATCCTATTCACTTTCTATTTTAATAATAGTGTACATTACTTTTGGTTTAGTTAAAAAGATCTGATTATTTTTTCGATAATATTAAGAATAAAAATAATGCAAACTAAAATAGCTCAAAAGATTGAAAGCAAAATAATACTAATAAACGCATGAAAAAACGTATATTTATAGCTATCCATTATCTAGAAATTGGAGGAGCCGAAATCAGCCTAATTGGACTATTGAATGCTATCAATTATAGCCAATATGAGGTAGACCTTTTTGTGTATAGTCATCAAGGAGAGCTAATGAAATTGATTCCCAAAGAAGTAAATTTACTTCCGGAAATTCCGAAATACAGTTATATAGAAAAGCCTATCAAGTTTGTCATAAAAAAAGGATTTTGGAATATTGCAATGGGGCGTCTGTGGGCAAAGGTACAGGCGTGGTCACTTGCCCATAAAAAAAAATTTAATAAGCCTAACAATTCCGTATATCATTATATCATGGAAAATATTATCCATGATTTACCCATGATAAACCCAGAAGTAGAATATGATTTGGCTATTAGTTTCTTACATCCGTTTCATATAGTAAAAGACAAGGTACGCGCAAAGAAAAAAGTCGGATGGATTCACACCGATTTCAGTCTGTTTGATACGGCCATAGAAAGTGAATTGAAAATTTGGAATAGCATGGATTATATTATATCTATATCAGATGCAATTACTCGCTCGTTTCTATCCGTCTATCCTTCGTTGAAATCCAAAGTTCGTATGATTGAGAATATCCTTCCTATTACCTATATCAATAAACAGGTGAATGCTTTTAGTTATCAATATCCGACTAAGGATGGAATTAATTTTTTATCAGTAGGTAGATTCTCCTATCAAAAGAATTTTGATAATGTTCCAGAAATTTGTTCATTAATTCGGAAACAAGGAATCAATGTATATTGGTATTTAATTGGATTTGGAGGAGATGAATCTCTTATACGTGACAAAATCAAAGAATTCCAAATGGAAAAATATGTCATTATTTTAGGTAAAAAGGAAAATCCATATCCCTATATAAAAGCTTGTGATTTATATGTACAACCTTCTCGTTATGAAGGAAAATCTATTGCAGTTCGTGAAGCTCAATTTTTAAATAAACCAGTCATCATAACCTGTTTTCCTTCTTCTGAAAGTCAGTTAAAAGATGGTTATGATGGCTTTATTGTACCTTTAGACAATTCAGAATGTGCTTTAGGAATTGTTGAGATTTTACATCATCCTGAGCTTATCGAATTGATAAAGAAAAATATGACTGCTGAGGATTATACACTAAGTTTTGAAATTCAAAAATTATATGATTTGATATGAAAGAATATAATATTGTAGTTGCTTCAGATTGTAATTATATAGGGTTTGTCTCTATTTTATTTGCTTCCATTTTGAGCAACAAAAAAGAGGATGAAAATATCATATTTCATGTTTTAGCGAATAATATTCCCTCTCCAAAAATTCAACAATTAAAAGAGCAAATAGGCAATAATGATTTGTACGTGTATCCAATAACGGATTTTCAAAAAAGACTGAATACAACGCTTCCTGACACCATTGCTGTTACGTCTTATGCTCGTTTATTCCTAGCAGAAATTCTACCAGAGAGTGTCAATGAAGTTTTATATTTGGATTGTGATATTATTGTTAATCAGTCTTTATCTAGAATTTTCTCTTTAGACATATCCAATTATGCTGTTGCTGGCGTATTAGATACATTACCCAATAAAGAATCCAAAAGAAAAATAGGATTGTCAGAAAATGATCCTTATATAAATGCTGGCGTTTTGTATATCAATTTGAGAAAGTGGAGAACTGATCAAATAAAAGATCATTTTATGACTTTTCTACTCCAACATAATGGATGCGTACATCATCATGATCAAGGAATTATTAATGCTGTTCTTGATAAAAGCAAATTAATCATAGGGCCAGAATTTAATCTTACATCAAATTATTTTACACATAAATACAATTATCTGAAGAAGAGAAATAATCCTTTTTATACCTATGAAGAGATTGAAAGAGCAAAGAAAAATCCGATTATCATTCATTTTACAGAAGGCTTTTTAGACCGTCCTTGGGTGATCGGAAGCAAACATCCTTTCAAAAATAAATTTTTAATATATAAGAAAGCTAGTATAATAGCAGATGAACCATTACAGATAAGTAAAAAAAATTGGTATGTTAAATTATTAGGATATGAATTCACTCATCTCCCTCTAATTTTTTATCAAACGACCTCTCTTCTATTATCTTTATTATCCAAACTTATAAAAAAATGATATACCCTCAATATATTGTCGGTGATTAGAAAATTAAAGCCATTTAAAAAATCACGACAATAAGCTTATTCAACCCTAAGTTTCGACAAGTCATACATGAGACCGATAGTAAAAGGTGAAAATACTATCCCACGGCGCACAGCCAGATTAAACAAGGTATCGACGGAATCATTGTTCCACAAAACAATGCCGGCTGCGCCCATGAAATAGCTCAATTCATCAAGAATAAAGAACTTCAACAAAAGATAGTCGATTATTTGAAGGAACACGACTACGGAAACGAAAAGGAGGTGCAAAAACTCTACAGTTTAATAAATTAATTACCCTTTTTTACCCTTCACGCCCTTCACCGAGCCGGACTACCCGATAACGGTTGCCCTCACGGGTATGCAGTCGTTCTACGCCGGAAGCGACCAAGGCACTGCCAAATCGGGAGAGATTGATGTTACGCATCAATCCCCGGTGATGTTCTCGAAGTACTTCGAGGATATCGGCAAGGGAAAGCATTTCTCCAGCTTCATTGGACAGTGCCGCCCGAAAATGACTGCGAAAGATCTCTTCTTCGGGCATGATTCGGTAAAAATCCAAATTGTGGCGCTGTATCTCGGCTTCCTCTTCGGAAGTAAACCAGTAACGTTCACCGGCAAGCAGCTCATGGCGAAGCTGGGCATAAAGCTGGTCGTGATTGATATTTGTACAGTCGATCCTGCCTTCCACATCCACACAGATGAAACGGCGGCTGCCGGTAGGATCTGTCAACAGGTCTTTGCGGTTGGAGGTACCGATAAAGGAAGCGATGCGGGGCAATAGACGGTAATTTTTCTTATAGGCTTTGCGCAGATTAAGTGCCGGCATTTGCATCAGGTTTTTCAGCTGCGCCATTTTCCGTACCGATAACCGGTCGAACTCATCGAGATTGATCAGTCCCATAAGGGCCAACTTCATTTCGGTAGTATGTCCTTCCGACAGATCGAGCTGGTCGGTATAATAAGCCTGTAAAGGAGCCGGAACAAGCGACTTGCAGAACGTAGACTTGTGCCAGCCCTGTTCGGCACTGACCAGCAGGGGAGCGGTACTATTGGCATGGATACCTTGGTTCAGTCCCATCCACTGAGCCGTAAGTGCCAGCATCCACCGATGAAAACAGTCCCTCCAGTAGGAAGTAGACGATACACGCCTTGCCAGGTCAGTCATCCGGTCGGTACCATCCCATTTCGGCAGGCTTTCCAAGTATAGTCGAAACGGATGATAAGCCTCGATATACGTAGAACGGACATAGCGCTTTACATCACGGTCGCGGCAACACAGACCGGCATTGAATGCTTCAATGCATATCGTATTCATTTCGCGATCGTCCAATAACGCAAACTCTGCTGTCGGAGTCTGGAAAGAACGGAATTCTGTCATCTCTGTCAGTAGATTGAAACGGAACTGGTAATGCTCATTCAGGAAACGGCTCAACTCATCGGGCTTGTAACGTCTGGCCCGTGTAACAAAAGGTTCTACTACGCGAAGAGATGCCACCGGCATCTCGACTGACTGATCCTCAGCGAAACGCTGACGGAGCTTACAGAAAATGTTTTTAAGGAATTTTTTCATACAGCTTTTATTTATAACTTTGGCAAATATAACGTACACGATGACCTGCTGCAACAGCTTCAGCGGCCGTTGAGCAATATCTCGCGACAAGCCGTTTCAAGGCTTTTAACGGCCTTAGATGCCTCGGAGATCAAGTGGAGACGTACAGACGTTGGAACGATTACACAAAGGTGAACCAATCGCCCCACCTAGGTGAAACGAATGCTTCACTAGAGTCGGGCAAACGCTTCATCTGAGTGAAAAGATATTCATAAAACTACGTGAAACATGCCTATTCTGTTTGACTTTTATGCTTCTCCCTCCAATCCGGAGAAGGAGGAAAAAGAGAAATACCATGCACGGGTGGTCAGAAGCCATACCGTGGATATAAATGATATAGTGAATAACATCAGCAAACGCTGTACACTCTCGAAAGGAGATATACGGGCTGTACTGGATGAGTTAGGAGATGAGCTGGTATACAACTTGTGTGAGGGCGACCGTGTGTGCCTGCCAGGGATAGGTTATTTCTACCTTTCCCTCTCAGCTCCCAGGGATGCCGATCCCAAGACCACCCGTTCACAGAGTATCGGAATAAAGGCGGTAGAGTTCAGAGCAGACAGCATCCTGAAGAACAACCTGGAAAACCGTGCCCGGTTTGAACGAAGCGACATCAAGGTGCATTCCTCCAGACTGGACATCTACGAAATAGACGCATTACTGGTGGACTATTTTTACGAGAACGATTTTCTGACAAGAACCAAGTTTGAAAGGCTTTGTGGTTTTACAAAAACAACTGCCCAACGGCATTTACAGAGATTGCTGGATGAAGGAAGGCTGGTAAATGTCAACACACTTCACAATCCGATATACAAGCCCGCCAAAGGCTTCTACGGGAACGTGTGAAGGGCGTGAAGGGCAAAAAAGCATGATTTTTTTATTTATGATACCTAAAATAATACATTATTGCTGGTTTGGGGGAAAAGAAAAACCTGAAGATGTGAAACGCCTGATAGGTACATGGAAGAAATACTGCAAAGGATACGTCATCAAAGAATGGAACGAAAGCAATTTCGACATCAACCAATGTGCTTATTGTCGGGATGCCTATCAACATAAGAAATGGGCATTTGTAAGCGACGTGGCACGACTCTGGGCTTTGTATTACGAAGGAGGCATCTACATGGATACCGATGTGGAAGTGTTACGCCCGCTGGACGATTTATTAGAGCACAAAGCATTTTTAGGATTTGAAGGAACTCAATGGATAGCGACCAGCATCATAGGGGCAGAACCGAAGAATGAACTGATAGGTAAATTCCTGAACTCCTATCAACAGCGGGAGTTTATCAAAACGGATGGAAGCTTGGATCAGACCACCAATGTAGAAGAATGGACCCAGATGCTCACCCGTTCATACGGATTGATTCTGAATGGGGAAAAACAGCAAATCCACGATTTTACGATATATCCTTCGGAATATTTCACTCCCTACGATTACCTGAACGGAAAAATCACCTGCACACCAAAGACTTACACCATCCACTGGTTCAGCCAGTCATGGATAGGCAATTCCAAATGGCGTACCAAATTATCACAATTGTTCCATCAACTGATTGGAGTGAAAATGAAATAAAACAATAATGAAAACACTCACCATATTTACTCCTGCATACAATCGTGCTCACACATTAAGCCGAACGTACGAAAGCCTGCTACGCCAGACTTGTGACGACTTTGAATGGCTGATTGTGGATGATGGTTCCAAAGATTCAACGAAGGCACTGGTGGAAGGATGGATACAGGAAGGTAAAATCAGCATCTGGTACATTTACCAGCAAAACCAGGGAATGCACGGTGCCCACAATACAGCATATCGGAATATACATACTGAACTGAATACCTGCATCGATTCTGACGACTATATGCCCGATAATGCAGTGGAAACGATTATCAATTTCTGGAAAGCCCATGGTTCCGATAAATATGCAGGCATCATCGGTCTGGATTGTACCGAAAACGGAAATATCATCGGGACTTCTTTCCCGGAAGGAATGACAGAAACGACCTTGAACGCCTTCTACGCCAAGGGAGGAAAAGGAGATAAAAAGTTAGTATACCGGACCGATGTCATCAAGCAATATCCGGAATATCCGATTTTTGAAGGAGAAAAATATGTGAGTCTCGGCTACAAATACCTGCTCATTGATCAGGATTATCCCCTGCTTACTTTGAATAAACCGCTTGTGGTCGTAGAATACCAGCAAGACGGCTCCAGCATGAACATGTACCGACAGTACTGGAACAACCCCAAGGGATTTGCTTTCATCCGTAAAGTAGACATGAAACTGTGTGGCAGCCTGAAACGAAAATTTGAATCGTGCATACACTATGTATCCAGTTCCATCCGGTCCAAGAATACACATTTCATTGCAGAATCTCCTTTGCCAGGTTTGACCATACTCGCTATTATACCGGGAATAATTCTTTATTTTTTTCTTAAATATAAAAATTCCAAAAACCAATAATATGAAAATCGTATATTGTACAGACAGTATATGCTATCTTGGGGGTATTCAAAATGTTACTATAACTAAGGCCAATGGCTTTGCACAAATGGGACATCAAGTGTGGATTATAGTTACTGATAATAAATATCCTCCTCTACATCCTATTGATCCTAAGGTCCAAGTTATAAACTTGGATATAAACTATTTTGAAGATGATTGGAAATCTAAGTTTTACGTAATAAAAAGTATTCTTATCAAAAGGAAACAACATAAAAAAGCAATTTCAAAATTACTTAATGAAATAAAACCGAATGTTGTTATTTCAACAGGAACTTCTGAAAAAAACTTTTTAGCTAAAATACAGATAGAATCAAAACCTGTTTTTATCAGAGAAATACATAGTCTTAAAAATTATAGATTAGCACATGCAAGAACCTTTATTGATAAAATAACAGCTATCTTCGGAGACTGGTATGATTATTCTTGGAATATAAAGAATTATGACCAAATAGTTGTTTTAACAAATGAAGATAAGGAAATTAACTGGAAAAACAATAATAAGGTCTGTGTTATCGGTAATCCCATTACAATACCTATAGAATCTTCAACATTAACTAGTTATAAATTTATAACAGCTGGAAGACTCGTTTATATAAAAAATCATCAATCACTCATCAACGCTTGGAAAATAGTCAACCAAAAACATCCCGACTGGCAATTAGAGATTTGGGGAGATGGACCATTAAAAAATAAGTTATTAGAACAAATCACTACTGTCCAATAAAAGTTAGCTAATCGGTCTTTGAA
>ULUY01032360.1_pt1 | contig 13135 bp, 11 predicted proteins | sample 1959031 | NCBI WGS metagenome assembly ULUY01 (sample SAMEA4835774, study PRJEB28245) | human gut metagenome | biome: gut microbiome; material: fecal sample | place: Denmark | collected 2008
AATTAATCTTCAAACTGACAACTATTTTTAGTACACTTCAACTCCCCGAAAACGCCCTTGCGTTTCGAATCAAACGCCCTTGCGTTTGAAGTAAAACGTACTTGCGTTTTATCTCAAATGCACTTGCGTTTCAGGTAAAACGCCCTTGCGTTTTTCTCACACTCCGCACCTATACCCTATACCTCGTTCCAGAATTGTTACAAAATCCGCCGATACGCCCACTTTTTCATTGATTTCCACCCTTTTCACCGACAAAAACCCCTCTATAAGTTGAATAAACCAAAAATAAGGCTTAATTTTGCGACTGATTATCGGCCGTAATTTTTACCGCCCCCAATCCATAGCTGGGAGTGGTAACGGCGCAAGCACGCCCTATGCGCAGGGAAATTCCTTTAGAAAAATCATAACAAAACCCAATGAAAAGATGAAGATACGCAAAGTAGTCTGTATGCTGACGTTGTCCACCCTGCTGGTGAGCGGGTGTACGTCTTACCAGAAATCGCTCTACCTTCAGAACGAACAAGTGCTCAATGAATCCCTTGAAGGACAGCTCTATGACTTCCGCATCATGCCCAAGGACGAGCTTACTATTTTGGTAAGCACCACCGACCCGGAGGCATCGGCTCCTTTTTACCGGAAAATCGGACAAAACAAAGAATTTAGTAATAGTAATACTGTGGGCATGAATAATGCTAATTTGCTAGCTTATTTAGTAGATAATCAAGGCTGTATCGATTTCCCCGTATTGGGCACCCTCAAGGTTATGGGTTTGACCAACCGCGAATGTGAAGCCCTGATTCGCGAAAAGCTTCAGCCCTACCTGAAGGAAGTACCTAACGTCACCGTACGTACTTCTAACTACAAATTCAGCGTATTGGGCGAAGTAGGACACCCGGGCACCTATACCACCGATGCCGAAAAAGTCACTATCTTCGAAGCCCTGGCACAGGCGGGTGATATGACCCTCTTTTCCGTACGCGACGACGTGCAGTTGCTTCGCGAAGACTCCACAGGCGTGCGCCGGGTATACCACCTCAATCTGACTGAAGCCAATGTAGCCCAGTCACCCTACTTCTACCTGCAGCAGAACGACGTAGTCTATGTCAAGCCCACCAAGGCGAAGGTACGTACCAATACCTTTAACAGCAATTCCTCCATGTGGATTACCCTACTCAGCATTGTGACTTCCATCACTTCCCTTGTACTTGCAATTTCCAAATAATAACGACATTTACCTATGGCAGAAGAGACCAAGAACTACCTGCTGGAAGAAGACAACGAGACTTCCGGCTTCGACTATAAAGCGTTTTTCATCAAGCTTCTGATGTACTGGCCCTGGATTTTGGGCAGTATAGCTGTATTCCTGATTGGCGCTTTTTTTTACCTCAAAACCCTGACCCCTCTCTACACCGTCAGTTCTTCCGTGTTGATTAAGAACGAGAGCAAAGGAGGAACAAGCGGAGCCAACCTGGAAGATTTGGGCTTTGTCACCACTTCCACCCAGAGCTTTGACAACGAGCTGGAAATCCTGCGTTCACGCACCCTGCTCAAGAAAGTAGTGACCGCCCTCGACCTCTATGTCAGCTACTCCGTACCCGGTCAGTTCCGCGACACCGAGCTTTACAAGCAGTCGCCCGTCAAGGTATGGGTCACTCCCGAAGAAGCCGACCACATGGGCCGTGCACAGGTAAAGATGTCTTTCCGTAACCAACAGCTTCACGAAGTGCTGGTAGAACACGAAGGCCAGGAATGGAAAAAGACGGTAGAAAGTCTGCCTGCCGTATTCTCCACCCCTGTGGGTGTATTCACTTTCTCTGCAGCCGACTCCACCCTGCAAACTATCCAGCCTGTACCCGAAGTAATTCAAGCTACCGTCATATCACCCAATGCCGCAGCAGCCTCCTGCCGTAACCGCTTGGGGGTAAGTCCAAGTAGCAAATCTACTACTATTGCTCAACTTACTGTTACCAGCAGTCAGGAATCTCGGGGAGTAGATTTTCTAAACAAACTGGTTGAACTCTATAATGAGGAAGGTAATAACGACAAGAACGAAGTAGCCGCCAAAACCGCTGAGTTTATTGACGAACGCATCCGCATTATCAACAAAGAATTAGGTACCACCGAAAGCCAGCTAGCCAGTTTCAAGCAACGGGCAGGTGTAGTAGATATTGCTGCCGATGCCACCCAGGCGGCCGGCGAGCAGGCAAATTACGAACGTGCCTACGCTGAAAATGAGGTACAAATCAGTCTGGTCAATCACCTGAAAAATCATATCTTAAGCGAAAAGAGCCAGTATGAAGTCATCCCTGCCAACATCGGGCTGAACAACAGCGACTTGAATACGGTGGTACAGAACTATAACCAGATGCTGATTGAGCGCAAGCGCCTACTGCGCACCTCACACGAGGACAACCCTGCCGTGCAGAGTCTGAATGCCAGCATCGAAGTGATGCGTAACAGTGTGATGGGCGCCATCCAGACCGCCGAAAAAGGATTGCTTATCAACCGACAGGCCTTGCAGACCCAAACCCGCAAGTACGCCGGCAAGGTAAGCGATGCCCCCGTGCAGGAAAAAGAATACCTCAGTATGTCGCGCCAGCAGGAAATCCAGGCCAACCTCTACCTGATGCTGCTGCAGAAACGCGAGGAAAACAACATCACCCTGGCTTCTACCGCCAACAATGCCCGCGTCATCGACGAGCCTCTGGCAGGTGGTCAGATTTTCCCTACCCCTTCACAGACTTACATGATTGCCTTCGTATTAGGACTAGCCCTGCCTGTAGGCATGATTTTCCTCTGGGGATTGCTTCAGTTTAAAATCCAGACACGGGGCGATGTAGAAAAAATTACCAACCTTCCTATTGTAGGTGATATTCCACTCACTCCAGAAACCAGCGAAGGAGCCATCGTGGTACGCGAGAACCGTAACGAACTGATGGAAGAAGTGTTCCGTTCCGTGCGTACCAACCTGCAATACATGCTGCAGGAAGGACAAAAAGTGATACTTTTCACTTCCACCACTTCCGGCGAGGGAAAGAGTTTCAACGCCGGCAACCTGGCCTGCAGCTTTGCCTTTATGGGCAAAAAAGTAGTAATTGTAGGGCTTGATATCCGTAAGCCCGGGCTGAACAAGGTGTTCCACCTCTCACATAAAGAAGCCGGAATTTCACAATACCTTTCCGATCCGGAACATACAGATTTGCTCAGCCTGTGTCAGGCATCGATGGTTTCACCCAATCTTTATATCCTACCCGGTGGTACTATCCCTCCTAACCCGACCGAATTGGTGGCACGCCAAGCACTTGATGATGCCATCCAACAACTGAAAGTACATTTTGACTATGTGATATTGGATACCGCCCCCATTGGTATGGTGACCGACACCCAGCTTATTGCCCGTGTGGCCGATTTAAGCGTCTATGTATGTCGTTCCAACTACACGGCCAAAAGCGAATTTAAACTAATCAATGAATTAAAACAAGATGGCAAGCTACCCCACCTCTGTGTATTGATTAACGGTATCGATATGAACAAGCGTGAAACCGGCTCCTACTATGGCTACGGCAAGTATGGCAAATACGGGCACTACGGTTACGGAAAGAAATACGGCTATGGATATGGCTACGGATATGGAAAATCTTCACAAAAGTAACGTGTTATCTATGTCCTCAGTAACATTCACTTAACCCTTTACCTCATGAAAATATTATATCTAACTCATCTATCATGGTCTGACATCAATTCTTTACCATCTAATTTTTCATATTATATAAAAGAATTACAGAAAGTTACAGATGTAGAAATCGAATTATTAAATATAGGAACAATAAAAGGTAGAAATCCATATATTATCAAATCAAAAATTATTCGCAAAATAAACAAGACTAAAGCAGACATTCTTTATTTAAATAATACAATGGGACTAAATTTTTTGCTAATCGCAAAAAAAATCAAGTTACTACGTCCTGATATTATATGCTGGAAATATACTCCATGCCATGAAGGAAACAATATTGTAGAGAAATATATATTAAAATATTTTTATTGGTCTGCATTTTCCAAAATAATATTCGTATCTAAAAGGCATTTGGATCACGCTATCAAACAAAATATTTTAAAAGAAAAACAAACATTACTTATACCTAGGGGAGTTGATTTTGACTGGTATCAAAATCTCATTACCACTTCCCCCATTTCACAAAACGAAAAGTTTATTGTAATGGCAACAGGGAAAGATTCCAGAGATTATGCAACTCTTTGTAAAGCATGCGAAAATACCCAAACTTATTGTGAAATATATACACGACGGCATAATATCAATGTTTTAGTATCAAAACAATACTCAAATAGTGCTTACATAAAATTTGTTTTTGTCGAAGATTTAAAACTACCACCATTGGAAGAATATAAATTTATATTAAATCAAATGCCACGCGCATCTGTAATAGCAATTCCTTGCGAAAGACGTAAATATGGAGTAGGCTACCTCAATGTTTTAGATGCCTTATCCTTTGGAAAGCCCATTCTACTTACAAACAACGAAGATATACCTCTTAATGTAGAAACTCAAAAGATTGGCTATTTAATTAATCCATACGATATAAACTGTTGGGAAAAATACATTACAATGTTAAAAGAAGACAAAATCAAAAGAAACGAAATAAGAAAAACTATGCAACAACATGTAATGCAACAATATTCATCACACAAAACGACGAAAGAAATTTATTCTGCGATACAAGATATTATAAAATAATAAGAGATAATAATGACAAATAATACATTTAACAGAATTATAAAGAATAGCGGTTACCTATATATAAACATGGCATTTTCCATGTTTGTATCATTATATTCAACAAGGCTGATACTTAATGCATTAGGAGCCTCTGACTTTGGGATTTTTTGTATTATAGGTGGAGCAATAGGGATGCTTGGATTTCTTAGTTCTGCAATGACTCAAACCACACAACGTTTCATAAACTATGCAGAAGGTGCACAGCAGATAGATCGCAAGAAACAAATCTTCACGGTTAGTATTACATTACATTTTTTTCTGTCATTAATAATGCTCATCATTTTAGAAATAGCTGGATTTATTTTTTTTAATGGAGTATTAAATATACCAGATGACAGAATTACATCTGCAAAATGGATTTATCAATTTATGATATTTTCCACAATTCTAACTATACAATCTGTACCATATAGTTCTATTATAAATTCGCACGAAAATATGCTCTACTATAGCATTTTAGGGATGATACAAACTATATTAAAATTAATTATAGCTATAATTACCGCCAATTACTACTACGATAAATTAATAATATATGGACTCTTAATGACCCTATTATCTTTTTCGGTTCTTATTGTACAAAGAATTTATTGCCACAAACACTATGAAGAATGTGAATTTAATCTTAAGAAAAATTTCAATAAATCTTTGATGAAAGAAATGACATCTTATGCTAGTTGGGGACTTCTAGGAAGTTCATCTTCGATGTTTTCCCAATATGGCATGGGAATAGTATTAAATTTCTTTGGAGGAACAGTTTTAAATGCTGCACAAGGAATAGCCAATCAAGTATCAGGTCAACTTATGGTTTTATCTCGAACAATGCTACAAGCAGTAAATCCAGTTATTGGGAAAAAAGCAGGGGAAGGAAACATGACTTCACTTATAAAAGCGGCTTTAATGACTTCTAAATTATCTTTTATTATATTAGCATTCTTAGCATTCCCTTTTTTTATCGAAGCCCCTTATATTATGGAAATATGGCTAAAAAACGTACCGGAGTGGGCTGTTCTTTTCTTCAGATTTGAGATTATACGCAATTTACTGCAGCAAACACTAGTAACTTTAGATAGTGCAGTACAGGCAGAAGGTCACATTAAATATTATAATATATATCGTAGTATTACTTTTTTTAGTCCTTTACCTATCACTTGTCTATTATTATCTTTTGGACTTTTACCATATTGGTATTATATTGTATGGATAATATGTTGGAATATTTTAGGAGGAGCTATTATATTATTTTTTTCCCATAAAAATTGTAACCTACAATATTCATCCTTTTTCAAGCAAATTCTATATCCATCTCTATTAGTTTCCACTTTAACCTTAGCAATTGGATATATTCCTAATATTTTAATGGACAGTTCTTTAATTCGATTAATCATCGTGTCAATTTGCACATTGTGCACATACATATTTACAACCTGGATTATAGCTTTAAATAAAGAAGAAAAAGGACTCATTATCTCAACTTTGCAACACATACAAAATCGTTTTTTTAAAAAATGATACCAAACACTTTCAAACATTTTTTCCACTACGCTTTTTTATATGGCATGATTAGTTATGGAGGGATGGCACTCCCAAACTATATGGGCGGTAATAATAATTTTTCTTTGTTCATGTTTGTCGTAAGCCTCCTAATCATAGGAAGTTCCCATACTCATATTAGAATCAAAAGACAATATTTTGACTTTATCATAGTGTTATTAATTTCACTATTAATTGTCTTTGCAACGTCTACATTGTCTATTGGTTCTATTTATACCATAGTTTCAATGTTAATTGTAGTTTATGCTGCCTATATATATAACCCATTATACTTTGTTTCGAGATTATTGATTATTTTATCCACACTAGGAATAATCAGCATTATCTTATTTACAATACAATCCGCTATAGGTGCTCATGCTTTAGGTCATATCATGCCTTTTACTCACCAAACGATTATAGATAATGATATAAAAGATTTTCGGAGTCTCTACTATACAGTATCTTTGCTCCATCACAACCGTAATTGTGGTCCATTTGGAGAGCCAGGACAATATCAAATTGTATTATGTACAGCTTTATACTTCACACTTTTTAAAAGTTGGCTATACAATGAAAAACTAAAAATATGGTATATTACAATTTTCTTTATCACATTGATAACAACAATGTCGACTAGTGGATATCTAGCCTTATGTATACTTATTTGTTGCTATTCATTACATATAAAAAAACAACAGAGGAGCAAGATTGATAAGAAAATGAAAATCATTTTTACTTGTATATTGTTCATTAGTATCGCCTTTTTGCTGTTTACCGACATAGGAAATCAAATGTTTGAAACTGCCATATACAGAAAAATTAATATTAATGAAACCGGATTAGATATTTTTTCTGGAGGTTCAGGTTCTGCTAGAACCATTTCAATTAGCAATTTTATTAATAGACTTTACATAGAACCTGAAATCTTATGGGGAATCGGATTTGATGAAATGCAAAAAAAAGAGATTGTTATAGATGGATCCGTAGGAATTATCAATCTATTAGGTGCAATAGGTTTCATCTCTTTCTTTATTCTATTTTATTTTTGTTGTAGCAAGAATATTAAATATAATAATAGCAAATGGGAAAGCTTATGTTGTATTTTACTTTTTATTAATGCAGGTTTAGGACAACCACATATTTTAAATCCCCTACTCTTTTCAATGTTCTTATTCTCATATTTTTATAAAAACACTAAATTCAAATCCATAAAATTAAAACAAGAAAAAAATATTTAATATGAAATTTTACATAACTATCTCTGGAGGATTGGGAAACCAAATGTTATCCTACGCTTTATGGTACTACCTTACATATCATAAGCATTTAAAAACAGAAATGTCACCTATTCCCAATGGATTATTAGATCACAATGGACTTGAAATAAATCGAATTTTTAAAAACACAAAAAAGATAGCACCTGAAAAAACAAATATAAAAAAAGTTCGCCACATCTATAAAACGATAAATAAATATACAAATAAAGCAAGAGAAATAATAGGTTTGAAAAGAAATTTCGACATTTCATATATTCTTCCTATAAAATTAATAATATTTCCTCGTTACTATACATATACATTCATCAATGAAATCATAGAAGATATTAAATACATATTTACATTTCCAAAAGAATCGAATAATCGAAATATAAGTATCATGAAAGAAATGGATTGCTGCCAATCTGTAAGTATCCATATCCGACGAGGGGATTACCAATCAAAACTTGTATGGCGTTTCCTTTTGGGAGATATTTGTGAAGAACAATATTATAATAAAGCAATATCATACATAGAAAGTAAAATTCAGAATCCACATTATTATATATTCTCTGATGATATAGAGTGGGCTAAAACAAATCTGAAACTTACCAATGCAACATATATTGATTGGAATAAAGGAGAAAATTCTTTTCGTGATATGCAATTGATGACTCATTGCAAAGTTAATATTATTGCCAATAGCACGTTTAGTTTAATGGCTGCATGGCTAAATGTACATAACAACAGCATACGAATTGTACCTTCCAAATGGACAAATAAAAAACCTGATATCACATATAAAAAATATATCCCTAGAGACTGGAAAGCGATTGATAATTCACAACCATTTGTCAGTATCATAATAAATGAAAATGTAAATCAACCGATTAAAATAATTCAAAATATAAATAAGCAAACGGTATCTGATTATGAAATTGTGCTCCCTCCAAAATATGCTTTCTTACGCTATAAATACCCAAATCACAACATAAAAGTAAACGAAGTTCCAGCTGGACATCACATAGTCAAAATTAACAAAGATGAGGAATGGAACTCAAAAGATAAATATTGTCTACAAGAATTAATAATAAAACAATCTTTCCAACAATCCAATTATGAATAAGATTAAATTAATGTTTTGGGATAAAGCAAACTTTGGAGATGCCTTATCACCCTATATAATTGAGAAATTAAGTGGAAATAAAATAATTAAAAAAGATTTGTACCACGGTGGTATGTTCTGCATTCGTTGCCTTTATGGGTATTTGAGAAGAAGAAAGTTCAAGCGATTAACTTTTGCAACATGGCCATGGGAAAATAATTTGATGGCAATAGGCTCTATATTAGAATTTGCAAATAAAAAATCTATTGTATGGGGAAGTGGCTTTATGAAAGCAGAAAGTAAATATACTGACGTAGGAAAAATTTTAGCAGTTAGAGGCCCACTAACAGCCACAAGAGTAAAAGAATTAAGCAATATTGAATGTCAAACATTAGGAGATCCAGCCATACTCCTGCCTGTAATATATCAACCTAATCAACAGAAAAGAAACAAAATTGGCATTATTCCTCACATGATAGAAACAGACTTATTTATAAAAAACTATTCCTTTCTAGATAAAAATCATTTTTTAATTATAGATTTACGCACACGCAATATTGAATACACTATAAAACAAATTACTTCATGCCGTATGGTATTATCAACCTCATTACATGGAATAATAGTTAGCCATGCTTATGGTATACCTGCAATATGGATTAAAAAAAATTTAAATGACGGAGGATTTAAATTTGCTGATTATTTTATGTCTGTTGGAATAAGCCCTTATAAAGGTTTTACAAATATTGAAGAAATATTATCCAACAAAGAATACATTAACAACTTTTTCACAGAAAATCAAGATATTTCATTACCCAAAAACAATCTCGTAGATTTACAAAAAGCCCTATTAAAAGTTGCACCATTTAAGTTACTAGACAAATATATAAATTTCATAAATTCATAAAAATGACAAGAAATCCGCTTATCAGCGTTATTATACCTATGTATAATGCAGAAAGATATATCGAACGATGTATCGCCTCTATTATACAACAAACATATAAGAATATAGAAATTATTATTATCGATGATGGTTCACAAGACAACAGCAAACAAATAGTCCATCAGCTAATAAATAAATATAATATAAACATAATAAAATATTTTTGGCAAAAAAATAAAGGTGTCAGTGCAGCACGTAATTACGGTTTACAACAAGCAAACGGAGATTACCTAACTTTTGTAGATGCAGATGATTGGATTGCCCCAGAAATGTATAACTCTATGCTTCAATTAATACAACAAAATAATGCAGATTTAGTAATTTGTGGAAGAATAAGAGTCATTGAGGACAAAGAAATCCATTATAAAAGTACTAATATATTACATTTCTATGATGGGAAAATTGAAATGAATCAGCTCGGAAATCAATTTGATTTAAACATATTACCCAATAAATTATATGATCGAAAACTGTGGAATGACTTAAAATTACCTGAGAATATGTCATATGCAGAAGATTTATATATAATGCCTGATATTCTAAAAAAATCGAAACATACAATATACACTTCCAATGGATATTATTATTATTACGAGAATTTATCTTCAGCGTCTTTTAATTTAAATCAGGAAAAATTGCAAAGTGATATTATCGCTAAAAAAAAGTTATATCAATACATGAAAAGTAAAAAAGCAAATACAAATATAGCTTTTGATTTTCTTTTTGGAGCTTATACTCGTGGATATAATATGGGGGGAGAAAAAAAATTTAGAATAAAAATTAGAATGCAATACATATTATTTTACTGCAGGAACTTTCTAGAATGTATCACAAAATTAAAATGTTCTATTTTTCTATTATCTCCAACAATTTATTTCAAACTACAAAATGCAAGTCTTAATAAATTACGCAAATAACACATACGATTCTGTACGTAAATGGAACTCTTTTACAGGAAAATACATTGCTCATTTTGATAAGATCTACAATTTTGGGCCCAATGATATTGATAGTACATTCCGAGATTCCTACTCTCATATATTAAATATACAACGAGGAAACGGTTTATGGTTATGGAAACCCTATTTCATAAACAAAGTGATAGAACAATTACAAGATGGAGATATCTTATTTTATTGTGATTCAGGAGCATTTTTTATTCGTTCTCCAAAATCAATAATGACACTAGTTAATAAAGAGAATCCACTCTTTGTTTGTGACATTCCACTTATTGAATCATGTTTTACAAAACCAAAGTGTTTTGAGAAAATGGGATTAAATGAAGCTAATTATAAAAATAGTAATCAAATAATTGCAACCTATTTCTGCTTTATGATTACTCCATTTACTCGCAAATTTATGAAAGAATGGTTATCATTATGTTGCGACTATGAACTTATTTCGCCTGAAGGATTAAAAAAACAAGATATTATACAGTATAATTATGGAAAAGAATTTGTTACTCATAGAGAAGACCAAAGCATTTTCTCTTTATTATGTAAAAAGTACAGAATTCTTCCACATAAAGACTTTAGTCAAAGAGGATTAAAACCCAAAAGCTATTTTTCTCCTTTTTATACATACAAAGAGCCTTACCACCCTCACGATACTTACAAACCAATAATCTTTCTCCATAAAGCACCAAAATTTACAATCAAATGGCTAATACGCTATTTATATCACCATTTTAAATAAAATCAATAAACATACTAATGATACGCATTGCAATACTTCTAACTGTATATAATCGTAAAGAAAAAACAATTCAATGTTTACGTAATATACAAAATCAAGATATAACCCCAAATATAAAATTCGACATCTATATTGTGGATGGTGGTTCAACCGATAATACTGTAGATACTATAAAAAAACTATTTCCTTCAATTCATATAAAAGTAGTAGAAGGTCTTTATTGGAATCGAGGTATGATAGAAGCATGGAAAATGGCTGTTTCACAAAATTCGTCTTGTTGTGTTTACAATTATTATTTATGGCTGAATGACGATACATTTATCTATCCAAAGACCATTCTTTCATTATTAGAAATAAGCAAACAAAAAAATGATCAAGCTATTATTACAGGATGTACAGTTGATACAAAGACAAAAAGCAAATTAACCTATGGTGGAAGAGATAAAAAGGGGCATATTCCTCTTCCTTCTAAAGATGATACCCCAACACCTGTAGTCATGATAAATGGAAATATAGTACTTATACCAGATTACGTATATAAGAAAAATGGAATGCTTGACCCATATTTTACTCATGCCCGTGGTGATTTTGATTACGGTTTACGAGCTTCCAAAGTTGGTATTGAGATGTGGCAAGTAGGCCATCCGCTAGGAGAATGCGATTTGCATGAACGTATAGACTCTTGGTGCGATCCTACAATTCCGTTCAAAAAAAGATGGTCATTAATGCATAAACCTAATGGAATGCCTCCAAAGGAAATTTTTCACTTAGAATATCGGCATTATGGATTTTTTACTGCTATAAAACACTATATTACTGTTCACATCCGCTGTTTACTTCCTAATTTATGGATTAGAATGGGAAAAGCCAAACTAAACATTAATCAAGAATAAAAACATGAATTTCAGTCGATGCAAAAAACTTATATTTGAAGATTTATTAAGGGTACAAACCCAAAAAACTTCAAGTTCTTTTATGCAAGTTATTTATATAATAAGATACCTAATTACTAATAACTCATTCAAGTATTGTTTTTGGTTTAGAATTGGAAGTTAGACGAAAGGAAAGAAAAATTTTTTATTTTTGTACTCTCTTGCATGGATAATGCATAAACATTACACCTATAAACTTGGTATTCAATTACCATTGGGCACTCTAATTGATGGTGGACTTAGCTTTAATCATTTTTCATGTATAATAATAAATGGGAATACACAAATTGGTAAAAATTGTACAATATTTCAAGGTGTTACTATAGGTATTAAAATAGGTGAAGGTGTCCCTAAAATTGGCAATAATTGCGTATTAGGACCAGGTTGTAAGATTTTAGGTAAAGTAACAATCGGAGATAATGTATTCATTGGAGCAAATGCAGTAGTAACCCATGACATAGAAACAGAATGTGTAGCTGTTGGAATTCCAGCGAAAGTAGTAAATAAAAGGGGAAAATATAACACAGACTTAGTAATAAGACACAAATAAAAATTACATACGATAAAAGTTCTCATTCGAAATTTTATCATGCAAAAGCTAAGGAAATATATATACCACAAAATATGTAAACAGCACAAATTTACATAACTAAGAAATTTACATAACCTTAACAACAATGATTACAGCAAAAGAGAAAGTAAATTACTAGAAAGTATATATCATTATTAAGTTTAGCTATTTTAAGACATTCCCCGAAAAGATATTAAACATATCCCTCACAAAAGTTATATTTTACATTATACACCCAATTATAATTACCAAAAGAATGTAAGCATTCGGTAAACCACGTTGCAAATTTTGTGAAT
>ULUY01049694.1_pt1 | contig 12893 bp, 11 predicted proteins | sample 1959031 | NCBI WGS metagenome assembly ULUY01 (sample SAMEA4835774, study PRJEB28245) | human gut metagenome | biome: gut microbiome; material: fecal sample | place: Denmark | collected 2008
ATGGACGCTGAGCGCATCCTATCATTTCTGATACGGCAGTAAAAATACAGAGAAAAAGAAAAGGGGCTTCGCCGGAACGGCGGGGCTCCTTTTTATAGCGGAACAAAAATCTTTTTATTATAATAAAAGAAAGACAGAAATGCGGCGGGGAGGAATTTCCGAAGCGCGGGTATGCAAGAAGGGAGGAAGGGACGGAAGACGTTCCCGGGAAATATGGATCTGTCGGCAGAAATCACGAAGATGAACCTGTACAAGGTTTTTGAACCGTATATTGCAAAGGATGTGACCATGCAGGAGCGCATGAAGGGCAATGTGCGCCTCACGGAGGGGGCGCCGGAGGAAGCCAGACAGGCGCTTTCGAAATGGAAGGCGATGAAAATGAAGGGTTTGCTTTTCTGAGGAGGGGAGCGTATGGAGAATGAACTGGACCCGCGGAGCATGCTGCTGCTTCAGGGGCTGAATGAAAGGCAGAAGGAAACGGCGCTCGCTCTGTACGGCAGCCGGGCCAAGAAGACATCGATTGCTTATGTTCTGATGTTTGTTTTTGTGCTGTATTATTTCTACCTGGGAAAGCCGATCCGGAATATTATCCTGTGGATTCTCTGCACGATTCTGATCGGATGGGTCTGGTGGTTCGTAGATTTGTTCCGCCTGCCGGGACTGGTCCGCGACAGAAATGTGGAAATCATGGCACGGTGCGTGCAGGAGGCAGAACTGCTGTACCCGGACCGTCCGGAGCCGAAGCGGGTGGATGGGTATACCATTGACAATGAGTAAGGAAATCGGGAAATAAAAAACAGCTACCCCGGGGAAAAGCTCCCTTCGGGACGGCTGTCTGTGCAGGGCAGAACGGCGGTGTGCCGGGCTGTCCTTTTTTCTGCTTATTTTCCGGCGGGCAGTTTCTGCCGGAGCGTTCCCGTTTCCGGCCATCCGGAGCCCTGCTGCGGGGCCGCGGGGATTTCCGTTTCCTTAGGGCTCCTTATAGAGGCAGTCCAGGATGTGTCCGGCATCCTCTGCGGAAAGCTGCCCCGGTGCAGAGGCTTCCCGGGCAGAGGCGAAGGTGAGGGGCGAACCGAGGCTGTTCCCGGCGAGGCGGGTGAGCATACCCAGACGGCCCATACCGATGGCAATGACCGGTGTATCCGGGTATTTCTCTCCGGTGAGGGCGGCGGCCCGGAGAAGGGCACACAGGTCAAGGGGGGTCTGCGGGAGGACGGCAATTTTCAGGATGTCTCCGCCGAGCTCCTTCATACGGTCGTAGCAGGTGAGGAGATCTTCCTCATTCATGGGGCCGGAGAAGCGGTGGAAGCTGGTGAGAACGGGAATGTGCTTCGATTTCGCCAGAGAGAGAAGGCGCACCGTGGCCATGACGGCGTGGCCGTATTCGATATCGAGGATATCTGCTTTCCCGATTTCCAGAATTTCCCGGAGGAGCGCCCAGTAAGCGTCCTGCCGGATGGGGAATGCGCCGCCCTGGGGCTGTGTGCGGACCGTGGCCAGGAGAACGGTGTCGGGGAAATAGGTGCGGAGGACGGTGAAGCCCTTCTGCAGGGTTTCCTTCGGCTCGAATCCCTCCATGCCCAGGAGACAGTCAATGCGCCATTCAATCATGTCAAAGGGGAGGCTGCGGAGGTTTTCGCAGTCGCTCCGAAGCTCCTCCAGACTGCGGGAGGTGAGGGGAATGCAGACCTTCGGGACGCCCTGTCCCAGTTCCATGTTTCTGATTTTCATAGGCTTTTCCTTTCCCAGTCCCGGGAGAATCCGTTCAGGATGTCCCGGCCGTTTTCCGTGACAAGCACCAGATCCTCGATGCGGACGCCGAAATTGCCCGGGAGATAAATGCCCGGTTCAATGGAGAAGATCATGCCCGGTGCGGCAGTGAGGGGAGAATTTTCGCTCACTTCGCCTTCCTCGTGGGCCCGCAGACCGATGAAGTGGCCCAGGCGGTGGGTGAAGCAGGGGCCGTACCCGGCCTTTGCGATGTGTTCCCTGGCGGCGCGGTCAATGTCCCGGAGGGGAATGCCCGGCCGGATCAGGTCCTCTGCAAGACGTCCCGCTTCGTTTACGGTTTCATGGACCTTCTTTTCCTCTTCCGTGGGGGTGCCCAGAAAGACCGTGCGGGTCATGTCGGAGCAGTACCCGTGATATTTGCAGCCCATGTCGATGAGGAGCGCCCCTCTTTCGCCGATGACCGTATCGTCCGGCTCATGGTGGGGATCGGCGCCGTTGGGCCCGAAGGAAACAATGGGCGGGAAGGAAACGCCTTCTGCGCCGAGTCTGCGGTAAATTTCCAGGAGGAGGCGGGCCGCTTCGCGCTCGGTCATGCCGGGGCGGACGGCGGAGAGGATTTCTTCCATGGCCCGGTCATTCAGCCGGGAGGCTTCCCGCATGAGGCGGATTTCCTCTTCATCCTTGACCGCCCGTGCATCGTCTGCGGCGGGGGAGCCATTCACAAAGGAAAGGCCGCTCCGCAGCTGCAGCAGGGGCAGGAGGAAACGGGCAGGCCATGTCTGATCGATGCCTACGGTCTTTTTCCCGTCCGGCAGGAGATCGGCGAGGATGCGCACGCCGTCCGTCCCGTCCGCAAAGGGAACGTCCCGGAATGTCCCGGGGTGTTTCAGCGGGAAGAGGATATTCCGCACCCAGCAGGCACGGTCCTTTTCCAGAAGCAGTACGGTCATCCGTTCCCCGGGGTGGATGGATTCGCCGGTGAGGTAGTACAGTGCGGCGGAATCGGAGAGAATCAGCGCATCCAGGCCGTCTCTTTCCATATTTTCCCGCACCCGGCCGATGCGGCGCTCATAAAAGCTTTCCATGATAAGCCTCCTTTGCAGTCTTGCTGTACCCATTATAGCAGAAGAAAAGGAGAAATCGCGGTCCGTGCAGCTGCGGCGGGGAAGTTGTATAATGAAAATGAAAGTACAGAGAACGGCGGAAGAAAATCCGGCGGCGGTTTTCTGCGGGGAGGGAAAATCATGAAGAAATTTTTACTTGTACTGCTTGCCTTTATATCCATTTCCTGTCCGTCTTTTGCATCGGACTGGGTTTATTTCGGGAAATGGGGAGGCAAGATTGTTTACATGGATAAGGATTCTGTTACAAAATCTTATGGGGAAGCTACTGGATGGATGAAATTCGTGGGGCCTGATGGGAAGCAGGTCCTGTTTAAGGTTGCTGTTCGTGAAAGAGATCGGTCTTTTTCTAAAATCCTTTGTATCAGTTATGATGCAGCGGGGAATATTATTCAGCAACGAAAATTTCCTTATAAATACGTTCCAATTGTGCCCGATTCTTACGGGGAAGATATTTACAATTTCCTTATGGAAAATGCAAAAAGTCATGTTTGAAATCTGATTTAGTACGAAGAGTATGTAAAAATGCAACTATGAATATCAGAAAGAATTTTAGAGGGTTCCTATGGAGAGGGAAAATCATGAAAAAAATTCTGATTGCTTTACTTGCCTTTATATCCTTTTCCTGTCCTGCTTTTGCATCAGACTGGATTTATCTGGGAAAAAGCGGGAATGGGATTCCTACTTATGTAGACGAAGATTCCATTGTAAGAGCCAATGGAAAAGTTACAGGATGGGTAAAAACTATAACGCCGGATGGGAAGCGTGTTCTGTACAAGATTTCTGTTCGGGAAAGTGACCAATCTAGTGCTCTTGTCGCTGGTGTTGCTTATGATGCTGCAGGAAATCTCATTTTTCAGCATACCTTTTCCAATCCGGAATATAAACCGGTCGTACCAGATACTATGCAGGCAGTTGTTTATGATATTTTTATAGGAAACGCATAAGATGCTTCGGCAAGAACAGGATTCTTTTCAAAATACAAGAGATCCTTGATAAATTCAGATGAGTAAAATATAAGGATATGGAAAATATCCGAAAGAAATTCTTATGATATCCTGTTTGGAGGGGAGAATCATGAAGAAAATCCTGATTGCCTTACTCGCCTTTATCTCCTTTTCCTGCTCTGTCTTTGCATCGGACTGGGTTTATGTGGGAGAAAATCAGAATAGCGAGCCTGCTTATATGGACAGGGATTCCGTTGTAAAATCCTACGGGATAACTGCCGGATGGATGAAAAATATACTGCCTGACGGAGGAAAAGCTCTGTACAATATTTCTGTCAGGGAAAGCGACCGATCCATTGCGGTCATTTCCTGCGTTGTCTATGATGCGGAGGGAAATGTTGTCGATCAGTATACTTCTCCCATTCCGATATATAATCCGGTTGTGCCGGACTCTGTAGGAGAGGGTGTCTATAATTTTCTTGTGGAAATTGCCAAAAGCAATGTCTGAAATTCCGATCCGGCCTGTGCCGGATTTTTTTCTGCGCCCCAAATGAACAAAAAAAAGAACCCCGGGCAAAACCCGAGGTTCTTTTCGGCTTGGTGACCCAAGAGAGATTCGAACTCCCGACACCTTGATTCGTAGTCAAGTGCTCTATCCAGCTGAGCTATTGGGCCATGTGTTTGGCAGGGGCAGAGGGACTCAAACCCCCAACCTACGGTTTTGGAGACCGTTGCTCTATCAATTGCGCTATGCCCCTGTGCAGTTGCCGTAATTTCATGACTTGATTATCATACCAAGTTTTTCGGAAAAAAGCAAGGGGAAAAAGAAAAAATTTTCCGGGATTTTTCTCTCGGGTCCGGGGAAGCGGAGATGTCTGCGGCGGTCGGTTCGGAAGAGCGGTTTCCTTTATTTCCTCTCTTTTTCGGTCACGGGGAATGGATTACAATAGAGGGGCAGGCACTCTGCCTTCGGAACGGGCGGAGCGGCGGGGCGGTGTTCCCGGGTCTGCCTATGCCGGTCCGAGAAGGGGTCTCGGGACGGTTTTTCAGCCGCAGCGGACGGCGGGAAATTCGGATTTCCTTTTCCGCTTTTCAGGCATGGCATCATGCGGTTCGGCCGCGAAGGGAGAGTACGTTCAAAAGATTCGGGGATTTTCTTCTGCTTCGGAAAATTCTCCTCCCTCCGGCCATATTGAAAGTGAGTGGATCTCACGGAGGTTGCAGTATGCAGAAAAATGAAAATACGGATATGCAGCGGACGGCGCCGGGGCGAATTCTGGGCCGCATCCGCCCGGTGGTGAAGTCTTCCGTACCCCAGTCGGGGGCGAAGGATTACCGCTTTTTTGCGGATCCCGTGTCGGTGCTTCCTGAAGAATTCCGGGAGGCGAAACGGTTCGGCTTCACCGGCTTCATGAGCCGGATCGGATTCGGATTCAATACGCTCCGCGGGGAGGCGGATGCACTGGCGCATCTGCGGGAGACGCTGGGAGACGGGTTCGTTTCCTTTACGCCGGGCATCAAGAACAATAAGTATTTCATCATGGAGGATGTGCAGAAGGAAAGCGCCGTTCCGGGCATGGATGAGGATCGGGATTATTACCCCGTGCCGGCATTCGGAACGGGAGAGAATCCCATTTTCGGCGGGGATATCAACAAATTCTGCCACCATATCCTGTCGGGGAAGCCGCTTCCGGGGCTGTCGAAGAAATACTGGAATAATGAGACCGCTCCGCGGGTCATTGTGGCGGCGGCGCAGAATCTGGAAGGAAAGGTGGGAAGCTGGATTGTTTTCGCTCCTTTTTCCGATGATGCTTTCGACGGAATGGTCATCCGCGAGGGCGGGGCGTATTTCCGTACAAAGAACGGCCATGCTCTGGGGTACGGCAGGGTCGATCTGAAGGGGTCGGGGCTGTCGGCGCATATCGTGCGGTGCAGCCATTCGCCGCTGTGGTTCGTGCCGGAGAAGTTCCTGTCCGATCTGCGGGGCAGTCTCCGTCCCGTGCCGGCAGATGAGGATATCCTGCGGGAGCTGGGAGTGCAGCACAATCCCTTCGCATCCGCAGAGGAGCCGATTCTGCTGTCTTCTTCCCGGGGAAAATGGGACAGTCTTCTTCCCGGAGAGATGATTTCCGGTGTTCTTGCTGCCGCAGCGGAAGCGGCTGACGGAGAGAAGCCGGACGGGAAATCCGAGGCGGAGCCGGAGGAAAAACCGGCAAAGCTCCCGGAAAAGGACGTGGGAAGAGGAAAGCCGGGCAGAGAAAAGTCTGCCGGTCCGAAGGAAAAGGAACCTGCCCGGGAGAAAACGGCGGGCGAAGAAAGGACGGCTTCGGAAGAAAAGAACGGGCCGGAGCCGGCAGGGGAAACGGAAATCCCTGCGGAAAAGCCTTTCACAGAGGAGGATTTCCTCCGGAGGCTTTCCGATGCGGCGGAAGCATCGGGACTGCTGTACAGCCGGAAGGATCTGATCAATTTCCATGTTTCTCTGAAATCGTCCCGGCTGACGATTCTGGCAGGGATGAGCGGCACGGGAAAGTCCGGGCTTGTCCGCCTGTATGCAAAGGCACTGGGGCTGCCGAAGGAGCAGGTGCGCGTCCTGGCGGTGCGGCCGTCCTGGATGGATGACAGCGATCTTCTGGGCTATGCCGATATGAACCGGCAGGTTTACTGCAGTGCCGGTACGGGACTGGCGGAGCTCCTCCGGGAAGCGGAACGCCATCCGGAAAAGCTCTGGCTGGTCTGCTTCGATGAAATGAATCTGGCCCGGGCGGAGCATTATTTCGCCCAGTTCATTTCCATTCTGGAAAAGGAGGACCCTGTCCTTACTCTCTACAATCCCGCACTGGCTCCCCGGCTGTACAATTCTGCGGATTATCCTCCGCAGATCCGCATCGGGCGGAATGTGCTCTTCACGGGAACGGTGAATGTGGATGAATCGACGTACCGCTTCTCTGACAAGATTCTGGACCGGGCCAATGTGATTACGCTCCGGCAGGGCCGTTTCTCCGATCTGGTCCGGCTGAAGCGGAAGGCCATGCCGTCCTGTCCGGAAGTTTCTGCGGAAACCTTCTTCTCGTTCCTCCGGGAGGACAGTCCGCTTCCGACGGAACGGGAGCTTGCTCTGCTGGATGATCTGAATGATGCGCTCCGCGGGAGCGGGCTTGCCGGCGGAATCGGCTTCCGTGTGGCGGTGCAGATGGGGGCTTATCTGGAAAATATTCCCCGCAGCCGCGATTTCTCCCGTCGGGACGGTCTGGACGCACAGGTGGTGCAGCGCATCCTGACGAAGCTCCGCGGTTCCTTCCAGCAGCTGTCTGCGCTTGTTTCCGAAAATGACCGGGGAGAGACCGAGGGGGCCATTCCGGACATTCTGGAGAAGTACCGGGATCTTTCCTCCTTCGGAGAAGCCCGGGCAGTTCTCGCCGCCAAGGCAAGGGAGCTGAAGCTCTATGACTACACCCTCTGAGTATCCTTTCCGCCTCTTTTTCGGAAGAAAGCCCGATCAGATCACCCGGGCCTTTTCGGATTTTACCGAAGCGGGGGAGGAGCTTCCCGCGCAGCCGGGGATGACCATGGAGGAGAACGGAGATATTTACCTTCGCTTTGAAGGACCGCGGGATTTCCGCTTCACCATGGACGGTCTGGACATTGTTTCCATTCCCGGCGCCGAACGGGAGGACGGACAGACCTGGCTCCGGCCGGGAAGAAATGAGGCGGTGCTCCTTTTTTCCGGAAAGGATTTTCCGCTGGTGCCCGGCTGCTATGTTCTCACGGTGGAGGGCCGGGGGCAGGTGTATCACGGCCTCATGGAAATCACGCCGCGGTATCTGGAAAAGCAGAGCTGGCAGGATATGCGGGATGAGCTCGCCGGGGAAATCCGGAATCTTTCCTTTGATTTCATCCGCCGTACGATTCATCTTTCCCGCGCGTCCGATACGGCACTGGGGCTTTCCTCGGATCTGCTGCTCCGGTTCTATACGCTGGAGTCGCATTCCCGGCAGGTCCTTTCCGCGCTGGATGAGCTGTCCCGGAGCGCCAATGTCCATCTGATCCTTTCCCGGAAGCTTTACCGGGAAAACTGTCCCGGACGCATCCGTCCCGGCAGTGAAAGGGAGGCCGCAGCAGGCCGGAAAAGCGCTCTTTTCACCGGCCTGACCCGGAATGTTCCGGAAAACCGTTTCGTGAAAGCGCTCCTCCTTTCCCTCGACAGAAGTCTTCTTTCCTTCCTCCGGGAAATGGGGAAACACGCCGCCCGCCTGGAAGCCCGGCAGAAGGAGCTCGGGGCGTGGCAGCGCAATCAGGAATACCGCATCGGCAGGGAGGCCCTGACGCAGATGGAGCGGTTCCGGAAGGAGGCGCTTCTTCTCCGGGGACGCATCCGGGAAATTGCTTCCGCGCCGTGGTTTGCGGAAGCGGACAGCCGCCTTCCCGCGGAAATTCCCGCCGCGGTCTACCGCGATGCCCGCTATTCCGTCCTGTACCGTCTCCGGAAGAATCTGGAGCATCCTGCGCAGAGCATGGAAATTTCCTCCTTTTACCAGTTCCGGTGGAAGCGGACGGACAAGCTTTATGAGCTCTGGGGATTCCTCCAGTTCACCAAGGCACTGACGGCCAGGGGATGGGAGCTGGAAAAAGGGGTTTCCGTCACGGAGGAGGACGGGAAGTACCGTCTCTCCGTTCTTGAGCCGGGCACGGTCCTCACCTTTGCCCGGTCGGATGAAACGGTGCGTCTCATCTATGATGCGTCCGTTCCGGGAAGCTCGGCGGAAACGAACCGGGATACGGCGCCTCTCTACAGCAACAATCCCCACCGCACGCCGGACCTGCGTCTCGATTACTACCGGGCCGGTCTGTACTGCGGCAGTCTGGTGGCGGATTTCAAGTACAGGGATCTTCTTTTCCTGTGGCAGAATGAAGCCCGCAGCCAGAGTCTCCGGGCGCAGATCAATGCGTACCGGGATATGAATACGCCCTTTTACCGGGATCTGCCGGAAAAGGAAAGCCTGCGGGATGCCCGGCCGGTGAAGGAGGTCTGGGCTATATTCCCCCGGGAGGCTCCTGCCGGGGCGGACAAGGACTACAGTCTCCGCTTCCTTTCCCTGGCACCGCATCTTCCTGGCAACGAGCTTCTCCCGGACCTGCTGGAACGGTACATAGACAGCCTGCGGTAGAAATGCAGCAGAATCAGACAGCTCCCGATGAGTGTTCCGGGGGCTGTTTTTGGATGAGAGGCAGGCCGGGAAGGCGGAGAGGATTTTCCCGGGCAGGGGATTTCTTCTGGTATAATGAAGAAAAAAGCAGGGAGCAGGAAAAGGAGGACACCATGACACCGGAACAGAAGGAAAGACTGGCGGCACTGCCGAAGGAAAAGCTCATCGAGCTGATTGAAATTTATGCGAAGGACTGGCTGGCCATGGACGGGGTATGGTTCCAGTCCGTGGAAAAGGCATTCGGCATGGACACGGCCATGAAGCATGATGTGGAAATCTGGGAGAAATTTACGGTCATCGAGGCCATGAAAATCCGGAAATTTCTGGGGCTTTCCGACCGCCCCGGACTGGACGGTCTGGAAAAGGCGCTCCGCTTCCGTCTGTACGGGAATATCAACCGGGAAGAAATTTTCCGGGACGGCCCGGCTCTTATTTACCGGACGCTGTCCTGCCGGGTGCAGCACGCCCGGGAAAGCAAGGGGATGCCCTTCCATCCCTGCCTGTCGGTGGGCATCGTGGAATACGGCGGCTTTGCCCGCGCCATCGATCCGCGCATCCGCTGCGAATATATTTCCTGCTATCCGGAAATCACGGACAGCACCTGCCACTGCGCCTGGAAGTTTACTTTGGAGGAGGAATGACCGAAAGGGCATTTTCCGATGCATAAAAAATCCGTATCTCACCAAACGGCGGGATACGGATTTTGTGTTTTCTGCTTCTTTCGAAGTTTTTATTTCTGATTCAGATAGTCCATGGCAAAGTGCACGGTAATGGCAGTGCCGTAGGGGAGGACATCCTCGTCCACATCGAAGGTGGTGGAATGATGAGGCGAGGCGGTGTCCTTTTTGGCTTCATTGCGGCATCCGAGGAAGCCGAAGAGGCCGGGGACGTGTTCCATATAGGTGGAAAAATCTTCCGCACCCATCTGGCGGTCCATGGGGATGAGGGCATCGCTGCCGAGAATATCTTTTGCGGCATTGCGGGCGATTTCATTCAGCTCATGGTGCTCATTGATGACCGGAGCGGGGCCGAAGAAGTAGTCCAGCTCTGCGGTGCAGCCGTAGGCTTCGGCAGCGGCGCAGGCGGTCTTCCGGATGAGGTCCGGAACGGTCTTGCGGAATTCCCTGTCAAAGGTACGGGTGGTGCCGATCAGTTCTGCTTCCGGGGCAATGATGTTGTCCCGGGTGCCGCCGTTCATAACGCCTGTGGTGAGGACGAAGGTATTCTGCGGATCGTTTACACGGGACACAAGGGACTGGAGGGCCATCACGACCGCTGCGGCGGCGAGAACAGCATCCTTTCCCTGATGGGGTGCACTGCCGTGGGCAGCCTGTCCGTGAATGCGGATGGTGAAGCGGTCGCTGGAGGCCATGCGGGGGCCGTCTTCCATGTTGAACCGGCCCGACGGGAGCAGGGTCCAGATATGCATCCCGAAGATGGCATCAATGCCGTTCAGGCAGTCCTTTTCCACATAGCGCCGGGCTTCCGCACCGATTTCTTCCGCCATCTGGAAAATGAATTTGACCGTACCGGGGATTTCCTCCCGGTGAGCGGCAAGGATTCTGGCAGCGCCGAGAAGCATGGCGGTGTGGCAGTCGTGGCCGCAGGCGTGCATGACGCCCGGATTCTGCGAGGCATAGGGCTTTGTCAGGTCTGCTTCCTGGATGGGAAGGGCGTCGATATCGGCGCGGAGCATGACGGTCTTGCCGGGACGGCCGCCGCGGAGGGTGCCGATGCAGCCGGTGATGTCCGGGAACGTTTCCACCTCAATGCCGTCGGCGCGGAGCTCTTCAACGATGCGCGCCGTGGTATGGATTTCCTGCGTGCCCAGTTCCGGGTGTGCATGGAACCAGCGGCGCAGGCCAATGATATATTCTTTCTGTTCGAGTGCCAGTGCTTTATAGTCCATTATTGATTTCCTTTCCCGCTGAGAAAATCCAGCGCAAACTGGGCATGGAGAGCGGCTCCGTGCCAGAGGATGCTGTCATCGGGGCAGAAATTCTTCGAATGGAGCGGCCAGGTCATGCCGGCTGCCTCATCGCGGACACCGACCCGGGCAAATACGGACGGGACCTTTTCCATCAGGAGCGCAAAGTCTTCCGAGCCCATGGAGCGGGGATTGCTGCGCAGGATGGATTCGCCGAAAAGGGAGACCGCAGCGCGGCGGGCCGTTTCGGTCAGTGCCGGATGCTCATTGGCGGTGACCGGTTCGAAGGAAACAGGAATGAATTCCGCCTGACAGCCGAGAGCCTTTGCGGTGGTTTCCGCAATTTCCCGGAAAAGCTCCGGCGCTCTGCGGGACATTTCCCGGTCATAGCTGCGGATGGTGCCTTCCATGGTTACTTCATCGCAGATGATATTGAACTGCTTCCCGCCGCGGACCATGCCGACGGTGACCACCAGAGGGCTGAGGGGGTTATTGAGGCGGGAGACAATGGTCTGGATATTGAGGAGGATGCTGCTGGCTGCGACAATGGCGTCATGGCCGAGGTGGGGCGTGGAGCCGGGAGCGGAAACGCCGCGGACGATGCAGCGGAAATCCGTGCAGGAGGCCATGAGCGGACCGTTGTCGATGGAAATGGTGCCCTTGGGGATGTCCGGAGACATATGGAAGCCGAAAGCGGCATCGGCGGCATCCAGGCAGTGGTGATCGAGATAGTACTGCATGCCGTGGCCCGATTCCTCAGCGGACTGGAAGAGAAGCATCACTGTGCCGGGAATTTCTTCCCGGTGGGCAGCGAGGAGCTTTGCCGCGCCGAGAAGCATGGCCGTATGGCAGTCATGGCCGCAGGCGTGCATGATGCCCTCCGTTTCGCTGGCAAAGGGAGCACCGGTTTCTTCCCGGATGGGAAGGGCGTCAATGTCGGCCCGGAGGAGAACGGTCTTCCCCTCTGCAGATCCCTTCAGTACGGCAATAAGGCCGAAATAATCGGGGAACGTAGTGATTTCATAGCCCAGGGGAGCGAGCTCCTCTGCAATACGGGCGGTGGTTTCCTTTTCCCGGAAGGACAGCTCGCCGTGCTGATGGAAATAACGGCGCATATCCCGGATATACGGGGACAGCTGCTCCGCTTCTTCTTTGAAATTCATAAAAACTCCTTTCCTGGAAAAAGAGACGGGAAAACCGTCCCTTTCCGATGGTACAGATTACAATAAATTGGGCCGCCGGGGCGGGGAATGTCCCTTTCTGCTCTGCATGGCAGGGACTTCTGCAAAAGAAAGGACGGAAAAACCTGTATGCTTATCGTACAGGTTTTCCGTCTTCGGATCAGGGTATCATTACGTTCATAAAGTAACGCATTTACGGGATAAAGTCAAGCAGGGCGGAAACAGGCTGCGGGGAAAAAGGAAAGAAGCCGGAAAGGGCGGCTTCCCTTCGGGCCGGCTTGGGGCAGGATTTTCCCATGAAAAAAGCTCCCTCTGCGGGAGCCTGCGGTTCTGATTTTCTGTTTTCCGATCAGGGGAGGAAATAGCTCGGGTTTACGGATTCGCCGTTGATGCGGACCTCGTAGTGGCAGTGGGGGCCGGTGCTGTTGCCGGTGCTGCCCATGAGGGCGACGATATCTCCCTGGCTGACGTGCTGGCCTACGCTGACGACGATGGCGGAGTTGTGGCCGTAGCGGGTGACGATGCCGCTGTCGTGTTTGACCTCGACCAGTTAGCCGTAGCCGGAGACCCATCCTGCCTGGGTGACGGTGCCGGCCGCGGTGGCTTCGATGGGGGTGCCGTAGTCGCCGGCGATGTCGATGCCTTCATGATAGGTGGAGCCGATGCCGCCGGGACTCTGACGGAAGCCGAAGGTGCTGGAGACTTCTCCTCTTACAGGCCAGATATCCGGGGTATCGGAGTCTGCCTGTATGGCCGCTGCTGCGGCGGGATAGGTATTG
>ULUY01026472.1_pt1 | contig 12843 bp, 9 predicted proteins | sample 1959031 | NCBI WGS metagenome assembly ULUY01 (sample SAMEA4835774, study PRJEB28245) | human gut metagenome | biome: gut microbiome; material: fecal sample | place: Denmark | collected 2008
GTTATATCTTGAGGGGATATTTCATTAGTGATTTTATTAACGTCTTGTGCTATTTGATAAAGTTTTGCTGCTTCAATTTTATCTCCTGTAATAGCTATAGAACGAGCAAGATTAAAATGAGCAAGTGCATAGTTAGGATTATATTCAACAGCTTTTTTAAACATGTCAATAGCTTTTTGAACTCTACCAAGATCATCAAGGTATATTACCCCTAAATTGTTATATGCTATTGCGTAACTTTTATCATATTCAATTGCGTATTCATATTCTCTAATAGCTTCGTCTGTATCACCTTTTCCCCAGTATAAAAAGCCAAGATTACAATGTATTTTTGCATTTTGTGGATCTAAATCAAGAGCATTCCTGTATACTGTAAGCGCATTATCATAGTCTTCTTTATCATAGAATGCGCTACCCAAATTTATGTAAATATCAATGTCTTCTGGTGTTAAAAGATATGCACTTTGATAAGATGTTATGGCCGCATCTAAATCTTGTTTTGCTTCTTGGAATACAAATCCTAAAGTTTGGTTAACAACACTTGTCCATTCTTTATTAGGGTTTAATGTAACTGCGGTTTGAAAATGAGATACTGCAGCGTCAATGTCTCCTTTTACATATAGAATATTGGCAAGATTTGAATGAAATTCCGGCATATTTGGCATAATTTGAATTAGTTTATTATATACTTCAATTGCATTATCATAATCTCCAAGATCTTCATAAGCTTTGCATAAATGGCGATATGCAGGAATATTTAAACTATCAAGCCAAATAGCCATTTTATATTCAGTTATTGCGTTTTCAAATTGTCCTAATGATGAATATATATCTCCTAAAAGACAATACAGAGGTACAAAACCAGGGGCTTTATCAACCGCGTCTATATATATGTCTATGGCTTCATCCATGCCATTTGATTGTACTTTCATATATCCTTTCATTAGGATTGGCATAAATTTTAGGTAGGATAAAGCTTCTCCAACTTTTTTTAATGCCTCTTTATCAAATGGTAAAGTTATAATGGACATTACATATTCATAAAAAGACTTTATTTTATTCTTTAGTACGCGAAATGATGAAATTTTATATAGGTTATGAAGTAAAAAATGCGCGCATGAACTTGATAAAGGCTGATATTTTATTGCTTTTTTTGCATTAATTTCAGCATCTAAAAATCTTGCTTTTTTAGTATATGTTTCGGCAAGCATATAGTAAGCTTGAGCATATTTTGAATCCTTTTTAACGGCTGTCTCAAAATAGTTGATTGCTTTGTCAAGTTCCCCTTTGTAAAATTGCGCTTTACCTATTTTATAATAAATTTCGGCAGAATCTATATATGATTCCAATGCAATTTGATATTCTGTAATTGCCTCATCAATATATTGACAGGAAGAATAAATATCTAAATGCCAAGCTAAGTATAAATCACCGAGTCTCAAATGTAATTCAGGGTTTGTTGGATCTTTTTGTAAGCCAATCTGACATAATTCAATTGCAGACTTTACATTTCCGGTTTTTATCTCTTTTTTTATTTTATTGTCAAGTGTTTTTGTATCATTTTTCATATTCATATAATAGCTCTTTAACTTTTATTTTAATTAATTTTATATAAAAAAGCAAGTTAATTAATGTAATTTTGTGTATAATAGAATTTATTAAGTGAGGATTTTTATATGGCAGACAACAGAATTTATTTTGTAGATGTAACAAATAGAGATGGGGTTCAAACTTCGCGTCTCGGACTGGCTAAACTGGAAAAAACAATTATAAACTTAATGCTTGATGATATGGGTATCACCCAGTCTGAATTTGGTTTTCCTACAACAAAGCATGAGATAAATTATTTGAATGGAAATTTGGAACTTGTGAGAAGAGGTGCTATTAAAACTACAAAATTATCTGGTTGGATGCGTGGTTTAGCATCGGATGTAGAACTTTCTTTTAAAAATGTTCCAGATTTGAAGTATGTCAATTTGTCTCAGTCAACTTCTGAGCAAATGATTAATGGTAAGTATCAAGGTTCAAAAACAGCAGATGATATAATTAAAATGACGAAAGATGCTGTTGAATGTGCGGTGGATAAAGGTGCAAAGATTATAGGTGTTAATGCGGAAGATGCATCACGCAGTGATTTGGATTATTTAATAAAATATGCTACTGAGGCTAAAAAATCAGGAGCACATAGGTTTAGGTACTGTGATACTTTAGGATACGAAGATCCAAAAACTACTTATGACAGAATTTATAAAATAGCAAGAGCTACTGAACTGCCTATAGAACTTCATTTTCATAATGATTTGGGTATGGCTACTGCTTGTTCTATTATGGGAGCCAGGGCTGCAGTTGATGCAGGTGTCGATGCGTATATAAACACTGCAATTAATGGAATGGGTGAAAGAGCAGGCAATGCGGATTTGGTGTCTTGTCTTTTGGCATGTTTAAAATCAGCAGGATTAAAAGATAAATATCAGGTTGATGAAAACATAAAACTGGACAAGGCTTGGCATTTGGCTAAGTATACTGCTTATGCTTTTGGTGTAGCTATTCCTATAAACCAACCTGCTGTTGGGGATAATGCTTTTGCTCATGAATCCGGTATTCATGCGGATGGTGCACTTAAAGACAGGCGAAATTATGAATTATATGACTTTGAAGAGCTAGGCAGAGGTGAACCTGAAATTATTGAAACAGGTAGAATGATTACAACAGGTGAATATGGTGGTATTAAAGGCTTCCGAAATGTGTATAATAATCTGGAACTTGAGTTTAAGGATGAACATGAGGCCAGAAATATTTTGGAACTTGCAAGGTATGCTAATGTCCATACTCAAAAGCCTTTAACTACAAGCGAGTTACGATTTATATATTATTATCCTGATATTGCAGCCAAAATTATGACTGTTTCTCCATACTATGAGCCGGTTGGAGCTATCAAAGAGCGTGTAGAATTTGAGATATCTCATCCTCCGAAACATATAATTTAGACTGATTTGAATCCGAAATTATATGAACTGCATTAAAAGTAGTAACTATTAACATAAGATATAAACTGAGTTTTATGATAAGATTGAAGTATGTTTAATTAATAAAGGATTGGTTAATGGAAGATAATTTTGTGAGTTGTCCATATTGTGGTTGTAAAATTACTAATGATGTTGAAAGATGTCCGCAGTGTCATGAATATTTTACGGAACGTTCTTTGCCTATAAAAGTTGATAGTTTAGGCTGGTTTTTAGTTTTGAATATAATTACCCTGGGACTGTATCAAACTATTTGGATATTAAAAAACTTGTCTAAAATTAATGATATGGCATTGTCTAAAAAAGATAAATTAAAATTGGATATTCCTGTATGTATACTTATTCTTAGTGTTTTATATTTAACTGTACAGTTTGTTTCTTATATTGTTTATCTTTTCGGTTTTGTATCGAAATTACAGGTCTTGGTGTTTTTGTTTTTTTGGTTATTGTCAAGTCCTGTATTTTTACTTAGTGTGTTGTTACTGTTTGTAATTTCTTATAGAATATTGAGAATTATAGAAAAATATACATATCACAAGTATGGGATAAAAATTTATCATAGTGAATGGGGTTTTTATGCCTCTTCATTAGTCCTTGTTACTCCGTTATTTTATCTTATCTATTTTATTTATACTTATAAAGTAAGAGTTTATAATCCTAAAGTTATAACTATTTAAACTTTCGGGTTGAATTTAATTCATAAAGTTATAAAAAAAGAGTCTGTAAAAACAGACTCGTTGGAATTAAGAATAGCTGGAAGTATGAAAAAGATTTTTAATTTATATAATGATTAAAATAAATAAGTGTTAAATGAACAATTGCATAGTTGGGTAATCTTTAATGAAAATATTTATACTTTTGTTTAACCTCTATTTTTATCATGTATAATTTGTATATAGATTTTTGTGGGGTTTTTATGTATTTTTATTCAGATTTACATATTCATTCAAAGTATTCCAGGGCGACAAGTAAGAATTGTAATTTGGAAGAATTAGCTATCTGGGCTAAGAAAAAAGGTTTAAGTGTTATTTCTACAGGTGATTTTACGCATCCTGCCTGGTTTAGCGAAATAAAAGAGAAATTAGTACCTGCAGGTGCTGGAGTATTTAGGCTACGTCGTGATATTGAAGAAAAAATATTTAATGGTGATGATTTTGTAAGATTTATCTTATCTGTTGAAATTTCTACTATATACAAAAAATGGGAGAAAACAAGAAAAGTTCATCATGTGGTATTTATGCCGGATTTAAAAAGTGCAGAGCTTTTTAGGCAAAAACTTTCTGCGATTGGAAATATAAAATCGGATGGGCGTCCGATTTTAGGTTTGGATTCCAGAAATTTGTTAGAAATTGTTTTAGAGTCAGGTGAAGGTGCTTATATTATTCCTGCTCATATTTGGACTCCTTGGTTTTCTGTTTTGGGTTCAAAGTCAGGGTTTGATTCTATTGAAGAGTGTTATGATGATTTATCTGAGCATATTTTTGCTGTTGAAACTGGGTTATCTTCTGATCCACGGATGAATTGGAGTGTCTCTAAACTTGATAGATTTCGTCTTGTTTCAAATTCTGATGCTCATTCTCCTTCAAAATTGGCCAGAGAAGCTACTGTTTTTAATACTGAGCCGGATTATTTTAGTATAATGAATGCTTTAAAAACAGGTGAGGGTTATGTTGGTACTGTAGAATTTTTCCCTGAAGAGGGAAAATATCATGAAGATGGTCATAGAAAATGTAATATTTGCCTAACACCTGAAGAAACAAAATCTCTTAATGGAATATGTCCGGTTTGTCATAAACCTTTAACAATAGGAGTTTCATATAGGGTTAATGAGTTGGCTGATCGTAGCGGTAATTTTAATCCTCCAGTAACCGCGGGTAAAGTATTTAGTCTGGTACCTCTTCCTGAAATTATTTCAGAAATTATGCAGGTAGGGGTTTCAAGTAAGTCTGTTGAGCGTGAGTACGAAAGGATTATAAATAAACTTGGTTCTGAACTGTCTATTTTAACAAAAATTCCTGTTAAAGATATATCTGGTGTTTCTGAACTGTTAGGGGAGGCTATTTCTCGTCTGAGAAGCGGCAGGGTGATTAAACAAGCTGGTTATGACGGCGAATATGGTGTTATTCGATTGTTTGAGCCTGGTGAGTTAGTAAAAAAAAGTCTGTAAACTTAAAACTGGCTCTAGGTGGGTTTGAAGAATCGTCTTATGAAAATCAAAAACAAGATTGTTGCAAACAGAATATATCTGTTGATAAAACCGATATTTGTCCTGTAGATAATGAATTGCCTGCGGTTGGAGTTGAAGTAACCTGGTTGGATGCGTTAAAGTAAAGTTCTGCACCGACATTTACTGCAGCTGCTGCAGGCATCCAAACTATATCACCGTCTCTGGCAATAGCTATTCTGTCATTACCAACGAATGAAGATTGAATAGGGTTGTAAACTAAAATACCAAATATAGTATCTGTAACAGCCGCCTGTTTAACCACAGGTGCGTTAACATTTGTACTTGTTGAATCAAGTGTTAATACTGCACCCGCTTTGAGCGGTGCTTCTGCTGTTACGGTAGATGCCACAAGTACATTGTGTAATTGCGGCAAGTTTGCCATATAAACATACATACCGGCTAACGGTACGTTAGGGGCAAACTGATTTAATGATAATGTTTCTGCCATTTTTTATTACTCCTATTTCTTTGAAAAATTTGCATAAAAAAAGCCCATTACTTTGGGCTGTAAGTGAATTGATTATGCTATCTACGTACTTTTATAGTTTTTAATTAGTTTTTAAAATATTCCTCTGCGTCTTTTAGTTTTTGAGCGCGGGAAACGTAACTATTCTCAACTTTTGGCTGAATTGATTTGTTATAAACTTTGTTCATGTCATCAAAATAAGATGTTTTTGAATTGTCAACAGAGTTTTTGCATTTGTTTTCTGCATCTTCTTTTACATCTTTTTTGAGGTCGTCGTATTTCTTTTTGTCCTCTTTAGTTTCTTCATTTTCGACCTTTGAGTTATCAGCCGGCTTATCGTCTTTTGGCTCGCCCTCTTTTTCGTTGTCTGCTGTGCCTGCTTCTGATTTGTCGTAAGCAAGTTTTTCCATTTTTGCAATAGCTGTTCTGATTTTTTCGTCATCAGCGCCTGTAGACTTCATAATGCCTGCTACATCGTCAATAAGTTTGCGTTTATCGACTTTTTCGTTTTTAACTTTTTCTTTGTCGTCCATATCTTCTCCTTTATCGTTTTCGACCTTAGTAATCAGTTTTTTAAGTTCGTCTAATAATGCCATATCCTGCTCCTTATTGTTTTGTACATTATTCTTAATATCAGGGTTGAAATCCTCTTGAATATCGGTTATAATATATATACTGGCATTGCTCAGAGGGTTGTTGTTATCAACAAAAGTCCTAGGGTTGCCAGTATTTTTATATTTATACAATGTGTTTATAGTTAATGTTTTTCGTTTATTTCTGATTTCTTCAACATACATTATTGTTCCGTCATCAAAGGCTTTTTTATAAGTTATTGTTTCTCTACCTATTTTGTTTTTCCCCGTAAACGAAACATCATCATAGCCATAAATAACTTCCGGTATTTTTTCAAAATCTCCATCAGTTATTGCAATTTGCCCTCGTGGTTCTTCCGTTTTTGGCTGACCATGTTCTTTTATTGCATGCCGTGTACCTGATACATCTAAATCATGCTGATAGCCTGATATATCAAACCCGTTTTCTTTTGCTTTTTCCTCTAACTCTGGAGATACTTTACCTATTACAAGTTTTTGATGTTCTGTAGGATTGTTTCTAGCCTTTTCAATTACCTGTTTTAACTCCTCTTTGTAATTAGGGTTTATGCCGTTATCCGCATTTTGTCCTTTATCCCACTTTTCAGCAGCTTTGAACCAACCCAACTTATCCGCATATTTTATAATATACGCGTTTTTGTCCAGTTTTTGTATGTCTGTTTCTATAGCTTCTTCTTGTCTTCTCGCTTCTTCTTGCCTTGATTTTTCTACTTGTTTGTTAAGTTCGGCAATTTTTGCATCAAGTTCTTTTTTATAACTATCGTCTGATTTATATTTGCTTACAGAAAATAAATGTTGCTGCCCGGGTGAAGAAATTCCCCATTGCCTTTGCATAGCTTCGTAAACATTTTCACCGTCTTTTAACAAGAGTGGTCTGCCCTTGCTGTCTTCGCCATTCGGGTGAATTGTTATCCACTTATCGTTTATTACTTCCGTCTTTGAATTAAAAACAATATTCGCCCGCTCATAGCGTGGATTATCCACAATGGCAAGATGAGTAAATACACCGTCTAAAAATTCAATATCATACGGGATATTGTTTTCAGTTCCGCCTGCATCGTCCGCGAGCTTAACATCATAAGAGCAGGAAACACTCCAGCCTTTGTCTGTTATGAGGTTCTGTGCCGTTTCATCCCAGATAACACCTTCGCACCAGTACCAGCCGTCTTTGTCGTCAAACCAAACGTTAGACACAACACCTACACGCTCATCATTCGCATTATCAGCTGTGATGTCTTTGTGATTTATGATTACAGGTACACCGACCATTGTATTGATAAACTTGTCAAAGCTTTCTTTTTTGATTAAAACGTTGCCAAATTGTCCAGGATAACCTGCGATACCAGGTGTTAGAAAGCGTGATTTAAACTTCCTGCCCTTCCCGGAATCGTCGATATCTCCAAGGGTTATTATTGCGTTGTTTACTGTTTTCGATTGCGTATTTAATCTTTGTGAAAATATTTCTTTTAGCATTTTCTATTTTCTTCCTATTTTCATAAAATTTTGGGTCTTTAATTCCCACTAGGTTACAATTACAGTTGTAGGTTTGTTGAGGTAGCCCTCTCTGCCCGTCTGGTTTCGGTATAGCTGTTTTTTTGCCTGCTCCGTCTTTTATTTCAACCTGTTCAATAATTGGCGGATCATTGAAAGCAAATATATTAGTTTCGTTAATCCCATATTGATTGTCTGTTGGTTTTGCATATTCAAGGTGTAATTCTCTTTTCTCAATAGATGTGGACCTTAACCACATAAAATATTCACAACCCAAATTTTGGTAATGTGTTGCTTTTAAGACAGATGATGCAATTCCGCTTTCATTTCTTGCAAGAAATTCGGCTTTTCTTGTTGCAATACCCCAACGCTGCATAAAATACTTTGTTAAGGTGTCAGTCCTTGCTCCTTGCTTTACAAGTTCGACTACATCCTTACGCATTTTAGCAATTTCTTTAGACTTCCAGTTCTTAATCCAGTAGTCCATATTGTCGGTATAATCTTTTGAGATTTTATCAGCTTGTTTGCTCAAATACCCTAAATCAATAATCGGAACATTAAATATATCAATAGAGGAAACTAATAGCTATGGATTGGATAAATACCAACAAGCAGCTGTTGATTCTTCTGCTTGTCAACTTTTGATTGTGGCAGGTCCAGGTTCTGGTAAGACTACTGTTTTAACTCGTAGAATTTGTTCAATGATTTTGTCCGGAAAGTTTAAGCCGGAAAATTGTTTGGCTATAACATTTACAAAAAGAGCTGCAAATGAAATGCGCGAAAGGTTGGCTAAACTTTTATCCGATAAATCAAATTTAATTAATATTCATACCTTTCATTCGCTTTGTTTCGAAATTTTGAAAGAGAATTATGAAAAGGTTGGATTAGATGAAAATTTCAGAGTTATGAGTGAACAAGAGATGTTATTATACAAGGATAAAGACTTAGCTTGTGAAAATATAATAAGTTTTGATGAATTGATAAATTTAACAGTGCAACTGTTGGATAGCTATCCGGAAGTTCTGTGCGGCTATAGAGATAAATTTAAATATGTATCGGTCGATGAATATCAGGATATTGATGAAAATCAATATAAATTGATACGTCTGCTTGTACCAGAGTTTGGAAATATTTGTGCTATTGGAGATCCTAATCAAGCAATATACGGGTTTAGAGGTGGAGATTCGAAATTTTTTAATAATTTCGAACTGGATTATAGTTCAGCTAAACTTATAAGTCTAAAGAATAATTATCGTTCTTCTGGAAATATAGTTAACGCGTCAAATCAGATGATTGATTCCTTTAATATAGTTTCAAAATATGTTAAGCCACAGGAGAAAATTACAATCCATACAGCTCCAACTGACAAATCAGAGGCAGAATTTATTGCGAGCACTATAGAAAATCTTATTGGTGGTCATAGTTTATTTTCTATTGATTCCGAGCGATCAATGGGGCAAGAGTGCAGTTATTCTTTTTCAGATTTTGCAATTTTATATAGAACTTAGTCTCAGTTACCTGCATTAGTTGAAGCGTTACAGAGAACGGGGATGCCTTTTGTTGTATTATCGAATAAGCCTATATGTGAGCAGAAGTCTGTACATAATTTGTTATGTCGTTTGCAGGATAATATGTCTGTATATGAGCAAATTAAGGCTCTTTCTATTGAATTTGCGGAAAGTATTGATTGTTGTATTTTAAATTATCTTCAAAAACTTTCACAAACCTGTGAATCAAAAGAGCAATTTCTTCATGAAGTTTCTATGTTAACGGAAATTGATACTCTGGATGTTCGTGCAGATAGGATAGTAGTAATGTCGTTACATTCATCCAAGGGACTAGAATTCAAATGTGTGTTTGTAGCAGGGTTGGAAAAAGGAATTCTACCTTTATATAAAGCCGAAACAGAAGAAAATATCGAAGAGGAGCGTAGACTTTTATATGTTGGAATGACAAGAGCTAAAGATAGACTGTATCTTAGTCGAGCTATTAAACGAAAATGGCTTGGAACTTATAGAAATTTGCCTATTTCTCCTTTTTTAGAAAGAATTGAAGCAGAACTGCTTAGTTTAAGTAAATATGAAAAAGATTATGGAATGAAGGATAATGTAACCCAACTTAGTTTATTTTAATTATTTTATTAAATAATTCCTTGAGATTGCATTGCTTGGGCAATTTTTTTAAATGCAGCAATATTTGCTCCTGCAACATAATTTTTGTTAAGACCATATTCTGCTGCTGCTTTTTGAGTTTCATGGAATATATTTGACATAAAATTTTTCAATTTTTTATCAACTTCTTCAAAAGTCCAAAAATATCTCATACTGTTTTGACTCATTTCGAGAGCTGAAACTCCTACTCCTCCTGCATTTGCAGCTTTTCCTGGGGCAAGAAGAATATTGTTAGTTAAGAAATAATCAATAGCTTCTTTTGTTGTTGGCATGTTTGCGCCTTCTCCTATTGCACAGGCTCCATTTTCAACAATGAGTTTTGCACAGTTTAGATTAATATCATTTTGTGTTGCGCAAGGGAGTACAATATCAGCTTTAATTGTATATATTGATGGAATATCACCGTTATTTTCAAAATAAGTCGCGTCTTGATGATAGTTTAGGTATTCTTTAATACGAAGTCTTTTTTCTTCTTTTATTTCTTTTATAACTTTTAAATCAATACCCTTTTTATCATATATGCAACCATTTGAATCACTCATTGCAATTACTTTTGCTCCATATTGCTGAGCTTTTTCGCAGGCATAGATGGCAACATTTCCTGCTCCAGAGATAATAACGGTTTTATTATTTAAATTAAGATTATTTGCTTTTAGCATTTCATCCATAAAATAAATTAATCCGTAACCGGTTGCTTCTTTTCTGACAAGCGAACCTCCGTAATCTAAGCCTTTTCCGGTTATAACTCCTGCTTCATAGTTGTTTTTGATTCTTCTGTATTGTCCAAACAGATAACCTATTTCTCTGGCTCCAACGCCAATATCACCTGCAGGAATATCTGTATCTTGTCCTATATGTTTTTGTAGTTCAGTCATAAAACTCTGACAAAATTTCATAATTTCGGTTTCGGATTTATCTTTTGGGTCAAAATCTGCGCCCCCTTTACCTCCGCCTATAGGAAATCCGGTAAGAGCATTTTTAAAAATTTGTTCAAATGCTAAAAATTTCATTATACTCTGATTTACTGTAGGGTGAAATCTTAGTCCGCCTTTGTATGGGCCTATTGAACCGTTAAATTGAACTCTATAACCTCTGTTTACTCTGGTTTGACCGTTGTCGTCTATCCAAGGTACACGAAATGTAATAATTCTTTCGGGTTCAGCAAGTCGTTCTAACAATGCAGATTTTTTATATTCTTCCTCATTTTTTATTATTATTGGAGCGAGTGAGCCAAACACATCTTCAATTGCTTGGATAAATTCAGGCTCATTAGCATTTTTTTCTTTTATTCTGCTGATTGCTTCATCTAAGTATTTACTGTTTGTGCAATTTTTTTCACAATTTGCCATTTCACCTGCTCCATATTCTTTATATTCCAGCTATATTATAGTTTATTTTGAAATTAATATCAATTGTTAATTATTTTGATAAGAGTAAGCAAGTTTATTTTTTAGGTGTTTTATCATATTTGTATATGAACAGCATCAATAAATCTCCTGATTTTATATTTTATAATTCAGTTAAACCTCAAAAAGGTTCTGCTTATTCGGGGATATATTTTCGCGGAAATTTTAGTCAGAATGTTTTGAAATTTGATAAGGCTGATTTTTTTGTTAAGATTCGCGGGTACGGAAAAGATAAAGATTGGGCAAAAGATATTATAGCTACAGCTGATACTGCAGTTAATATGATAAGAAAAAATACTTCTGTAGATAATATTTTGAAATTTATATCAATGAAGGTTCGGGAGGCTAATTCTCGTTTTATTGAATTGGCAAAAAGGACTAATTCAGGCATTTTACGCTGTCCGCGCGAAGGTTGGCTAAACGTGGATAACGGTTTAATTTTATATACTCCAATAAAAAGTTCAAGGTACAAAGTCTATGCAGATAGATTTGAAAAAATTTGTGAAAATCCGTTGAATAATCCTTATAAAAATATTTCTCTTTCTGAAATTCATAAAGAAGGAAATAATTGTGTTATTGTTCATGGTGATAGCTATAATGTAAATAGTGCTCTTAACTTTGTTTTTTCAAAATATAGAGAACTTGTTCCAAAATATATTGATAAAAATTTTTCATCAGAGGATTTGAATATTATTAACTCTAATATAGCTGAAATTCGTTGGGTTTTGGCTCATTCAACTCCGTGGCTCAGGGGTTCTGATTCTATTTCAAATGTTTTTATAAGAAGTATTTATAAAGCTTTAGGGATAAAAACTTATCCATTGGCAAAAAATATTTCTCTTGATTTGGAGGCTTATTGCACAAATCTCACGGATTATAAAAATAAGTTTGTATTATATTTTGAAAAACCTCCAGAAGTGATTTCTAATTCTTGAAAATGGTTATTTTATTTTTGATTTTGTATATAATTGATTTATGGTTAGAAAGTCAAAAAAGAAAAATAATAATAGATTTTCCGGTTATCAGAATAAAATTTTAGCTTTTATATTCTCGTTATTTATGATTGTTGCCGGGGTTTTTTATATAACACTGAACTATGTTCCAAAAGAACTTTATGAAACTCAACTCATGCGTTCCAATATGAAAGAATCTTATTATGTCAGTCAATGGTGCGGAGATTTTGGCAAACGTGAATTTTTATTATGGGATAATACCAGAGTTGATTGCTTAACTAAAGATTATGCAATAGAATTTGATTTTGCTAAAAAATGGGCAGAAAGTGTTGGGCAATCTCTGTATTATTCAAAAATGACAGGTAAAAAGCCTGCGATAGTACTTATTCTTTCTGATATAAAAGATTATAGATATGTAAAGAGGGTTGAACGTTTAGATAATGGTATAAAAATTTTTTTGATTAGAGCTTTTTAATTTTTGGGAATAATATTTAT
>ULUY01016795.1_pt1 | contig 12683 bp, 9 predicted proteins | sample 1959031 | NCBI WGS metagenome assembly ULUY01 (sample SAMEA4835774, study PRJEB28245) | human gut metagenome | biome: gut microbiome; material: fecal sample | place: Denmark | collected 2008
TCGCGGACCACGTCCCTGTAACGGTCGCGCTCCGGGTCCTGCCCGGGTACGTAGCCCGGATTGGGCGGATTGTCCTTATAGGAATAGGAGGCGGCATCGTAATAGCGTGCCTTGAAGGTCCACACATCCTCCGGCGAGAGTCCCCACTCCGGGTCGTTCAGGTGGTCGAGGACGAACCGGTCCATGTAGGGGAAGAGGGAGGTGTTGAGCACATGCTCGGCATCGACAGCCACTTGTGCCATCAGCTGCAGGTTCGTGTCAAAACCGACGATGGCAGGGTCATACACCCGCTCGGGCTTGCTGTTGCCGGGGATATGGCGGCGAGACACCCAACTGTTCATCCCGCCCAAGGTCCAGGTCCAATGTTGCGCGACCCGTCCTTCGGCAGCGAACGACTGACGATACCCGTTGTTGGTGCTCCCGTCCAGACAGGCAGAAACCGCCAACGGCTTCACCGGCACCGTCAGGGGGACCCGGTTGTCATCCAGGTCCACGGCGCCGCCAATGGCCTTTCCACCATACAGCACCGTGGCAGAGCCTTTGTAAAGCGTCACGGAACGCAGGTTGTCCGGATTCAGGCTGACGTTGAAATCGGGACTAAGCCCCGACAGGTCGTTCAGCGAAAGCCCCTGGTGCAGCACCTTGACACGGTTGCCGCTCAAGCCGCGGATGACGGCGGCACCCGCGTTCGGTCCGAAGTAGCTGTTCTGCACACCCGGCACCCGGCTCAGGGTCTCGCCCAACGTAGCCGCCCGGCTCCACTTCAGCTGCTCGCCTCCGATTTCATCCCTGCCGGTCGCCACGGGAGCCTCTCCCTTCACGACCACCTCGTCCAGCATCACGGGCTTCAGCCTCCTGCCCAGAGAGTCCGGAGGCATCCGGAGGTCGTCAGCCGCCCGTCCGATGAGCGGAAGCATGACTGCCAGCCACACCGGCACGCTCCTTCCCGGTCGTTGCCGGAGCAATCCATTGAGAGCCCTCATCATGAAGCCTCCACGATTTTGATGCTCACCGATTTCAACTCCTGCCAGCCGGCACGGTCGGTCACCCGTATCATGAAGTGATAGTCGCCCGCGTCGATGTCGTCGGGAATGGGAATCTCCACCCGTGCATCGTGGCGCAGGCTGTGCGGCGGAATGGAGAAATCCCGGTTGTAGACCCAGGGCTTCACCGGCTTCTTCACCGGGTCGAACGGACAGTCGCCCGCCTCGGTGCTATGAGTATGATGGTCGAAATTGTTATGCACTTCGATGTTGTAGTTTCCCAGCTCCACATCGTCGGTGAACGCATAGTGGAACGGGATGACTCCCCCCTTCACATACACCTGACAATTGGTGGGGAAGGAATCGTCGAGCGTCTCGATGACAGGCTTCCGCAAGTCACCCTCTTCACTGCTGCAGGACGACAGTCCGCAGATACACACAGCCAGCAGACAGACTACTGCCTTAAACCTGGCGATACATACATTCTCTTTCATAGACTTATTGTTTTAGGGAAGGCAGGGAGCATCCATGCGACGCATCCCGCCTTCGGGTGTTATAAGTTCAGGGTATTCACTTTCCCGTCACAGTTCCATCCCCAGCAGGACGGAGAACTGACGTCCCGGTCCGGGCACATCAATCAGACGGTAGTAGCTTGTGGCATCGTAATAACGCTTGCCGAGCAGGTTGAGTCCCTGCACGTGCACGCTCATCCGATGTCCTTTCCAGGCAAAGGTTTTCCCGGCAGACACATTCACCAGTCCATAACCCGCCGTAGGCAGTTCGGGAGGGACGATGCGGTTCCGCCTTCCGACGAGCGTATAGCTGCATCCGACGAACCCGTCCCCCGTCCCGTCCGCGGAAGGGAACACGTACTTCAACTCCAGTCCGGCTCTCCAGGGCGGCGAGAAAGGCAGGGCGGTCCCTTTGCCGGCACCCGAAAGCTGGACGGCATACAGGTACTCTCCCTGCACGCCGACTTCCAACCGAGGCAGCACCCAATAGCTTGCCCCGGCTTCAAAGCCCCAACGGAACACACGGCTCTGGGTATGGACATATGTCTGCAAGCCCTCCGTATAGCCGGCTGTCGGCAGGAGATAGATGTAGTTCGGGAAATAGTTCACAAAGGGTTCGAGGTGGAGATGTGCCTGCTCCGTACGCCATGCCATGCCGGCATCCAGCTGGTAAGACTCTTCGGGCTGCAAGTCCGGCATGCCCTTCTCATAGCGGAAGACGTGGTAGTTGACACCATCCGCCCCCACTTCCTGAGGCTGGGGGACACGGAAGCTCTTGCCCACATTGGCTTTCCAGGTCCATGCCCCCGACACGTAACGTCCTCCGACCGACCAGGTCAGGCTGCTGAACGTCCAACGGCCTTCAGGCGAACGCTCCTTATGGACCGAGTCGGCATCCGCCACCGGAGTGAGGAACCAGTCACGGTAACGGTGCACATGCAGACTTGCACGGTCCACACGGATGCCGGCATTCAGCGTCAGGGCATCCGACAAGGTATAGCGGTCGAGCAGATAGCCTCCCAGCGACCGCGCCTCAAAAGCCGGAAGGATGAACCCCCAACCGCCGCGACGGTTGTGCTGGAAGTCCGCCGTCAGTCCGGCTTGCAAGCGGTGCCTTTCCTGGACGTCCACTTCCAGACCGATGCCGGCTGCCAGCGTCTGCTTGCGGAAGCTCCTCTCCACATTGCCGGGCGGAAGGGGCATGTAGCCATGGGACACCGCCTCCGACAGCTCCTTGCGCCAATTCGCCTGGTAAGCCACGCGGCTCTCCCAACGGACGTCCCCGGTCTGCCAGAGGGAGTGATTTGTCAGTTTCACATGATTCACCCGCTGGCAAGGCAGGTCGACATCACGCGACGAACGGTCATAATCGATGTCAGACAGTCGCACCTCCAATCCGTGCGCGTCGGCAAAGAAGCCGCTCTCAAGATGTACCAGCGACGCATCGACCCGGGTGGAGAAGTTCTCGCCGGTATATCCCCAGGCCATGCTTCCGTCATACTCCCTGCCAGCCGTATTCCGCAACCGACGCTTCCGCAAGGGAATCCGGTAGGAGTAATAACGGACGCTGTCTGTCGTCACCTTGTAGTCGGCATAATCGACCACCGTAAAGCATACCTTATAATAATGTCTCCCCCGACGTCCTCCGACACGGGCAGACAGCCCCGCCGAAGCATTCCCCGTCTGCGCAAACAGACGGACACCTGCTTCGAAAGGCTTCATCGGCATGACACGACTGTGCAGACTGACGACTCCGCCAATGGCATCCGAGCCATAGAACAACGCAGCCGGTCCCTTGATGATTTCCACACGGTCGACCGCAAACTGGTCAATCTCCAGTCCGTGGTCGTCGCCCCACTGCTGTCCCTCATGCCGGAGTCCGTTTTCCACCACCAGCACGCGGTTGAATCCCATGCCCCGGATGAGGGGTTTCGATTGTCCGGAACCGATGTGCATGGCACGCACACCCGGCACTCCGTCCAGCGTCTGCATCAAGCTGCCCGCACGCTGCTCGTCCATCCGGTCCAGCCCCACACGGACGACGTTGAGCGAAGGGAACAGACGGCTGCCTGCTTCCTCCCGTCCGCCGACCACGACAACCTCATCCAGCGTCACGCTCCTTGCAGCATGCGGTGGAATGGTGTCGGACGTCTCCGCCCGGGAGTGCAACATAAAAAGGAGTAGAATGCCCACAAAAATGTTTCTCATTGCTTTTCACATAAATGAATACATATTCTCTCTGAGCGGACCGGGCAGGCACAATGCATCCCTGACGTAAATCCCGGCATCCGAAGAAGCCGGAACATACAGACACACCGTCCGATGCCTGTATCCGAACAGACTTACGGTAAAAATGTAATGATAGTAGGAAATTTGTTGTTCTTAGAGGGAAAATCAAACCAGAACAACAGGCGGGGCGCGAAGTTGAAAGAGGTGGATACACCTACGGTCCGGCATCGCCACATACAGGGAATATTCAGCTTCAGATACCGGAACAGCGACTTCCACTTGCAGCGACTCGGCTTCAGTGAAAGGTGAAAGCATGAAATGGCAGATGGGGCACTGTTCCTCGGAAGAATGCTCATGCCCGTCGGTACTCCGGCAAACATCCTGGGTGCACGTCCCGTGGTGATGAAGGGTCTTCACCACGAAGAAAGGCATGAGTACCAGGAACAGCATCCATGCCACGGCAATCCGGCGTTTAGCCGTTGTTTTCATTCCATGTTTCTTCGACATGCTGCAAATATAGAACTCTTATCGGGAAGTCTTGTCACATATTATCTTAATATACTGTATCATTTTGCAAATATGCCTAACGGAAAACCGACGGACAGCTGTGGTTTTCGCTTTCCAATTGCCAACGCCCCTCAAAATACCTAGAAATGGTGATTGCAGCATTCAACCCCGCCGACTACTTTTGTACACGCTTAAACTTTTTAATGATTACAATTATGGAACCCATTATTAATTCACAACTGCCCGCATTCAAGGTGCAGGCATTTCATAACGGAGAATTTATCACGGTAACCAATGAAGATGTAAAAGGCAAGTGGGCTATTTTCTTCTTCTACCCGGCAGACTTCACCTTCGTATGCCCGACAGAGCTGCTTGACATGGCTCAAAACTACGACCAGTTCAAGGCAATGGGTGTAGAGGTTTATTCTGTCAGCACCGACTCACATTTTGTCCATAAAGCCTGGCACGACGCTTCGGAGAGCATCCGCAACATTCACTATCCCATGCTTGCCGACCCGACAGGTGCCTTGTGCCGTGCATTCGGTGTCATGATTGAAGAAGAAGGTATGGCTTATCGCGGCACTTTCCTGGTCAACCCGGAAGGTCAGATCAAACTTGCCGAGATTCAGGATAACAACATCGGACGTAATGCCGACGAGCTCTTGCGTAAAGTGGAAGCTGCCCAATTCGTAGCATCCCACGACGGTGAGGTTTGTCCTGCCAAATGGAAAAAAGGCGCTGCAACCTTAAAGCCCAGCATCGACCTGGTGGGCAAACTGTAATCTCAATCGGATCAGAAACAGGTCGAAGTCAAGATGCAAGTACGGAGGGCAAACCGTACTTGCATGCTTGTTTTATATCAGGGGGTATTTTCTATTTCTAAACAAACAGGTAAATCTTCTCACCTATATATCCTAATGTCATTCCACCCCATCACAATAGAGGAGTGTCTAGAATAAAAGAATCAATACTGCATATATGTAGCAAATCGCCTAAGAAGCCCCACTTACCACCGCTCTGTACTTTGGTAAAAAACAAGGCTTCTCAGACGATTAAAATAACAATTTATAATTCACTATTAAGCTACAATCAATAGCCGGGATTCTGTTGTGCTTTCTTTTGCTCCGGTGTCAGTGCATGCCCGTCAATCTGAATGGCATCCAAATATGTTTGCGGAATAGGACGCAAATTATGACGTTCTTGAATATTAGGTGCCGCATCAGGATTAAAGGCCCTCACTCGCGCCAATAACGTCTTAGTTCTAGACAGATCTTCCCAACGAAGAAGCTCGCCACAAAGCTCACGCGAACGCTCATTCAGTAAAAGACACATCATCCGGTCATAATTGGAGCTATACCCCAATTTAGCAATAATGTCCTCATCTGCTTTAGGCAATTTATGAATATCAGCAATTTCCAAGCTAGTCGCCGAAGTTGTTACCGGTATATTATTTGATTCATAATATGAATTTTCGGCAAAATAAGAATTAACTGCTCCCATACTTGCATAACCTAGAGCATTTTCGTTATAAGCTGCTCCACCATCACAATATGCAGAACGGTCTTCACCAGTTTTATAAGCGGCTCGCGCCCGCAAAGCATTTATGTATTTTAAAGCTTCTACATAACGCTCCTGACGAATCAACGCCTCAGCAGCAATTAAATATGTCTCTCCAACTCGTGCCAATATTCCGTCACGAAAACCTACACGGCTGGTCACACTCTCCCGAGAGCCATCTATGAATTTATTCAAAGAAGCGTATCTGTTCGTAAAATCATATAAAGCCTCATCATCAGTCCCATTCCTGTCCGCTGGATATGCAACAAATACAGTCGGTATTTTCTTACCAGTCTTTTCGTAAGTAACCACTTCACTTAATTGGACATCTGCAAAGCGTGTATCTCCAGGTCTATTTATGACATACATAACTCCCAAATCCCCCTGTTGGTATATTGAGCCTTTTACCGGATTATTTACAGCATATTTTGTTTTAAAGCTTTTCCAGAACCGTGAGTCATTGACCATATCATAAATATTATACATATAATAGGTCGTACGCAAACGCTGATATTCACGTTCCCCCGCAATGTCCCGTTGCATTTGTGGCAAATCCCTGTAAACTGAGATATAATAAAGATGGCATTGGTTACCGCTTACCCCCTTTGTTGACACCTCTGATGAGAATTGAGCAGACAATAAAATCTCGTCAAGCGTCTCATTAGGCCCATTAGGAACAGTATAATTCCATAAATCAGCAAAATTTATAGCCAAAGAACGATTTTCGATTACTTCTTGAGAGAGACGCAACGCTTCTGCCAAGTCTGCCTTTCTCGTAGATTGGTTCCACCCATCATTTATCTCACTAGCACGCAACAAATAAGCTTTTGCCAGAAAATGAGCTGCTGCATCTTTAGTCATCTTTCCAACCATTGCGGCTTTGATTGGCAACAACTTATAAGCTTTTGTCAAATCATCAATAATCTGTCGCAATGTTTCTTCTGTCGTAGCACGGGTAAATTCACGTTCAGGTGTTACACTGGGAGTCAATTTCAGAGGGACACCTCCATATTGTGAAACTAATTTCAAATAATTAAATCCCCTCAAGAAATAAGCTTCACCCATATAAAGCTCTTTATTGGGACCTTGATATGAACCTTGCATAATTTTACTCAATAGCAGGTTTGCATTATTAATGCCTATGTACATACCATCCCATACGTCATTCATATTGGTCGAATTATTCACGACCTGAGATTGAAAATTCCCATCATAATTATTCCATGATGCATTTGAACCATCTCCCCCAACCCGAAATTCATCCGTGCCATAATTGGTCGTAGCTGTAGCCCACTCCTTGGAAAAATGAAAACGCAAATTGTAATACAAACTCACTTCCAAAGCCTCAATACCTTCCGGTGTATTAAAATAGTCTGTATTCTGCTGAGTCGTTAGCTCCTCTTTTAGAAAATCACTGCAAGAAACCAAGCAACATCCAAATATCAGCCCCGACAATCCCAGGAACCTGATTTTACGATATAAATTCATAGCATTCATAATTGTTCTTTGTTAAAATCCAGCCTTCAATCCAACTGTAAATCCTCTATTCCATGTAGACGTATACGCTTGAGAAGCATCTAACTCCAAGAAATCAATACTAGAAAAGATTCTTCCCGGATTTTTCGCCTGCACATAAACCTTCAAATTCTTCAATCCGCACTTCATGATCCATTCCTTAGGAAATGTATAACCAAGAGAAATATTACGGATTTTCAAAAAAGCTCCCCGCCTATAACCCAAAATACGATAGTAGGGGTCACCTCCACCAATATTATAAATCGGTTTCTGATATTCAGCATTCTTATTATTCTCATTGTAATAATCAATTTTACGCTGCATGTATCGTCCACCCTGCCATTCGCCACCAGTATCCACTGTATAGCCAAAACGTCCATAGAATAGTATGGATAAATCAATATTCTTATAAGTGAATCCGTTAGTCATGCCAAAGGTCCATCGAGGACGCGTATGTCCCACAATCACACGATCATCATTCGGATCTATCCGATAATCACCATTTTGATCCACAGGACGTACCATGCCTGCTGTGAAAGAATGACCATTTGCATTAAACTTTGCCATTTCCGCAGCATCTTCTTCTTTCCAAAGACCTGCTGAAGCATAGTCATAAATAACTTCCAGTCCTTCCCCTATGAACCATTTATTATTGATATCATCTTCTTTACCATTAGCTAACTCATCAATCCGATCTTTCTGCCAGGCAGCATTAATGATTGTATTCCATTCAAAAGCAGGAGTTTTAATATTCACTGTATTCAACGTGATATCCACTCCTATATTTGAGGTTCTTCCTACATTGGCAAATGTATTCGTATAACCTGTCAAGGATGGAATACTCATCGCCATCAACAAATCCGTTGTACGAGAAGTATAAAAATCCATGACACCAGAAAGTCGGCCCTTAAATAAAGAAAAGTCTATGCCCACATTATATTGAACCGTCTTTTCCCAAGTCAACTCCGGATTAGCCATGCTTACTTTATTACCACCTGCCTGTGGCTCAGATGCCGCATAACCAGGAACCAAAGATGAACCGAATGGATAATAAAAAGGTACAATCGCACCTTTTGTCTCATAAGGGTCAATGGCTGAATTACCTGTAGCACCTAATCCTATACGCAATTTCAACTGGTTGATCCAATCTGCATTTCTCAAGAAATTCTCTTGGTCTAAACGCCAGCCTAGTGCCAAACTAGGGAAAAATGCCCATTTATTTCCTTCAGCAAGCTGTGAAGCTCCATCCCAACGTCCAGAGACCGTAAGCAAATACTTGTCTGCATAATCATAGTTTACACGATACATATAAGAGAGTAATTGTTTCTCGGTCAATCCACTATTCCACTCATCCAAGAGAGCAACGTTCTCTTGGGTTAATGCATTCCACTTCGCACTGGCTAAAGGAACGTTCTCAGCTGCCATTGAAGACTCTTCATAATGGTATTTGGTCGCACTCTGCAATAAAGTTAGAGCTAACGAATGTTTGCCTGTTTTTTTATCATAATAAATCAAATTATCAAGTGTCCACGAAAAATCAGACTGATTAGCTAATGACGCACGATTAATACCTTGGCTGCTAACAGACTCTGCATCACGGAATGTCCCATTACGATAATAACGAAAATCCGGACCAAAATTAAACCTATATCGCAACCCCTCCAGAGGATGAAACATCTTGCCAATATCAAATTGAGCATAAAAGCTTCCTATTGCACGAAACATCCTACGTTCATTTTCACTCAGCCTCCATTCTTCTGCCACATTTTTCACCATATCATCTCCACCAGGATAATCTATTCGACTACCCTGATCATCATACGGAACTGCATAAGGAAATAAACTAGTAGAAGCTGCATACAGATTTCCCGGCATATTTTTCAACAAAGAGCCTACGACTGAAGCAGAGGAACCATACTGCTGTTCACTAAATGTCCCATTAATATCCATTCCCATATTAAACCATGATGAAGGTTTTAAATCCAGACTGAACTTTGCTGTATATCTTGTATATGATTGCCCTTTGATAGTTCCTTCATTATCCAAATAGCCAACAGAAGCATAACCTTTAATCTTATCCGTACCTCCACTGGCACTTAATGTATGTTCATGAGTGACGCCCGTTTGTGTAACCATATTTCCCCAATCAGTTGTAGGCACAAGCGCTCCATTCCATGTATCATTAGACCACCCCTTTTCAATATTATGCCAGGCATAAGGGTCCGAAGCTCCCAAAAATATTTCATAGTCATTCTTTTTATTAGGTTGATCTCCACGAGGATAACGTTGAGGATTCAAATAATAATATGACCAACGCCTCCAGTCTATGTATTCCTCAGAATTCATCATTCGAGAATAGTCCTGCAGACTCTCGACTGTCAAAGTGCCTGAATAATTTATACTCATCTTACCTTCCTCACCACGCTTTGTTGTAACAAGAATCACTCCATTGGCACCACGAGACCCATATATGGCTGTGGCTGAAGCATCTTTCAATACATCAATAGATTCAATATCCTGCGGATTCAATGTCTCAATACCACTCGAAGACATTAAAGGAATACCATCCACAACATATAGCGGTGCATTGCTTGCACTTAATGAGCGTACCCCACGTACATTAATTGTCCCAATCTCTCCCGGTCGTTCATTGCTTACAATATCGACACCAGCTGCTTTACCCTGCATGGCTTCAAAAGCATTGGATACCGGACGAGAATTCAACTCTTCATCATTGACACGTATCATTGCGCCCGTCACATCCGATTTTTTTTGTACACCATAACCTACAACAACGACTTCATCCAACGCTCTGGTATCTTCGTACAAAACAATATTGGCAGATATCTTGTCCTTTACACTTACCTCTTGTCCTACATATCCAATGTAAGAAATCTGCAGAGTCGCATTTTCAGGGACTTCAAGCATAAACTTACCATCCATATCGGTAATGGTACCTGTTGAAAATCCCTTCACCAGAATATTGGCGCCTATTATAGGTTCTTTATTCGTATCCATTACAATACCGGAAAACTTCTTGAATCTGCCAGACGATACACGTTTCCCTTTCTGAAGAGGCAATACGACAATCACACTATCTGATACCTTATAAGACAAATCTCTTGCAGCGAGCTCATGTCTCAATATCTCCTTAAGTTCTTTATCTTGAACAGAAATTGTAATATTCCGTGTTTTTTCAATGTCATTATCCCGATAAGAGAAATGATAAGCACTTTGTTTTTCAATGGCACTAAAAAAATCCCTGACTGGAACATCTTTCAGTTCCAAACTAATCTTTCCCGTTTGGGCAAATCCTCCTACAAAAGTCAACAGACACAAAGAAGTAGTAAAGCTCCTAGTAATACGTGTTTTTTTCTGTACCTTTGTACTCCTATAAAATAAACACCTTAAATTTTTCATGATATTATGAATTATTGGTCTCACTAAATAAAACTATGTTGCAGCATAGTTTGCAGACTGATTCTCTCCTCCGGACAAATCCTTATTTGCCGGAGGTCTTGTTTTTATTCTACTATGTTTTCATAAACTATTATCAATTAATTCGACAATTTTACCCTATTTTCCCATTTCGATACGAATTGTATCATGCATACGCGTATAATCAAAATCATAATGTAGTTTCAGAATGTCAAGTATATCTTCCAAGGATTCATCTTTAAATGTCCCTGTATAGAAATCATCAGCCAACGCAGTATTTACGCTACATATTGTCACATTAAATTTTCTTTCCAAGCAATCAAACACCCCATGCAATGGTGTATGGCTAAAAGTCAACATAGGTTGTACCCATGATGTTTCTACATGATTCAATGTATGCTCTAGCCTTAATTTTCCTGTACTCTTATCATAAGTAATTTTTTCATTAGGACGAGCATATAAGCAATTATAAGGAGGCTGATTTGTATTTACGCACACACGTCCTCTCACTAAGGACATTTCTAAGAAGTCTTTATTTTCATAAGCATACACATTAAAGGATGTTCCTAAAACGGTGATATTAATATAGTCAGTCTCTACCACGAAACGCTTTTCTTCACAATGTGTTACATCAAAATAGCCTTCACCTGACAGCTTTACAGTTCTGTCTTTATGACCAAAATCTTGTTTATAGGTAAGAACAGAGTTCATATTTAACCGCACCTTGGTACCATCAGGCAAAATGACAGTAGAAGGCGAATCATTAGAGCGTATTGTCACATTATGTTCTCCGAGTAATTGCAATTCTCTATATTGTAAGTAAACCATAACAGACATGCCAATACCGACCGCAAGTATTATACTTGCAGCTATTTGTATCCAATACCGAAGCAAACTGAAACGCTTCGGTAAATGTATCTTACGTTCAAGCCGATGAAATAATTCACCCTTCTTCGTTGAGGACAATAAATATTCATCAGAATATAATTCCCAATGTTGCTGAAGAACAGGTTTTATCTCCTCATCACGACTCTGCTCCATAAGAGTTTTCAATCTTATAAACTCTTCACGCGAAATATGTCCTGAATGATACTTCAGTAACAAATCAGCTATGTCAGAATTACGCATATCCATTCCTGCTATTTTTTTGCTGTTTGGTAGTTATATCCCCGAAATGAGATTTTATAACATCTCAATTATATGTTATAAAGCAGGAAATAGCATTTTCCTAAAAGTTCAATAGAAATATTGCTAGCAAAAGAGTATAATTTTTCAATTCAGAACGAATAATTTTAAGTGCAGCAGAAAGCTGATTTCGCACAACCTGTTCACTTATAGACAACTGAATTGCAATATCTGATACAGACACATTCTGCTCCTTATTTAACTCAAAAATCTCACGTTGACGAGGAGACAATTTATTCTTAGCCTGAATAAGCAACATACGAAAACGTTCCAGATCAAAATCGTCCTCTATACCATCGACCGAAGTGGATATTTGATCTTGATATTCTATATATTCTTCTAACAATGGGTTTTTTAGTTGTCGGCGCAACTCCTTTAATAACAAATGATATGAGATAGTAAACAAATAGGATTTAAATGAACAATCAGGGTTCAACGATTCATGATTCACCCAAATACGTATAAAAGTTTCCTGTATAATATCATCTGTAACAGCTTCTGACTTCACATAATGATAAATGAAAGCATATAATCTAGAAATCCAACGCTCATAAAGCTCTTTATAGGCAGAAACCGACCCCGTTCTCAACTTCAATATCAAATCCTTTTCATTCATAGTATTCTCCTAAGTGCAAATTTTAGCAATGAATTTGGCGAAGATACAAACTTTCCCTTGCAGGAAACAACAAAAACTCAATTCTTTTATATTTATGATTAGTTGTGACTTGCTTCCAAATTACTATCTTTGAACCATCAG
>ULUY01077476.1_pt1 | contig 12618 bp, 9 predicted proteins | sample 1959031 | NCBI WGS metagenome assembly ULUY01 (sample SAMEA4835774, study PRJEB28245) | human gut metagenome | biome: gut microbiome; material: fecal sample | place: Denmark | collected 2008
TATCAGTGAGGTATTAAGATGAGTGAAGCTGTTAAGACAAAAAAACAGAAAAAGAGCTGGTTCAAGGGCTTAAAGGCAGAGTTCTCTAAGATTATTTGGCCAGACCAGAAGTCACTTACAAAGGAAACCATCGCTGTATTGGTTGTATCCGTATTATTAGGTGTAATTATTTCAGTTGTGGACTTGATTGTTCGCTTTGGAATTGAATTCATTGTAAAGTAAGGAAAAGGTGATCAGATGGACGAAGCAAAATGGTATGTTGCCCATACTTATTCAGGATATGAGAATAAGGTTAAGGCTAATATCGAGAAAACTGTTGAAAACAGAAATCTTCAGGACCAGATTTTTGAAGTTCTTGTTCCGCTTGAAACAGTAGTGGAAGTTAAGGACGGCAAGAAGAAGACGGTTCAGAGGAAGACGTTTCCTGGATATGTCTTTGTAAAGATGGTGATGAATGACGACAGCTGGTATGTTGTCAGAAACACCAGGGGCGTAACAGGGTTTGTTGGTCCTGGATCTAAACCAGTACCATTATCTCCAGCTGAGATAAGATCATTCGGAATCAGCTCTGATGATGAAGAAGCTAAGCCAGTAGTTGAGTTTGCTGGTAAGGTAGGTGATCAAATCAAGATTCTTTCAGGTGCCTGGGAGGATACAGTAGGAGAAATTGTCAGCATTAATGAAGGCAAGCAGTGTGTTACAATTAATGTTGAGATGTTCGGTCGTGAAACACCGGTCGAGATTGATTTCACAGACGTGAAATTACTGTAAGATTTAGGTCTTACAAGAAGTGGGAGGCTTTAAAGCCGCCATAAACCACATTATATTTAGGAGGTGCCACAATGGCAAAGAAAGTAACAGGTTATATTAAATTACAGATTCCTGCCGGCAAGGCTACACCAGCTCCACCAGTTGGTCCAGCACTTGGTCAGCATGGTGTTAACATTGTAGAATTTACAAAGCAGTTTAATGCAAAGACAGCAGATCAGGGCGACTTAATTATCCCTGTAGTAATCACAGTTTATGCTGATAGAAGTTTCAGCTTCATCACAAAGACTCCACCTGCTGCAGTTCTTCTTAAGAAGGCTTGCAATATTAAGTCAGGTTCAGGCGTGCCTAACAAGAATAAGGTTGCTACAATTAAGAGAGCAGAAGTTCAGAAGATTGCTGAACTTAAGATGCCAGACTTAAATGCAGCTACAATCGAAGCAGCTACTTCAATGATCGAAGGTACTGCTAAGAGTATGGGTATTGTTGTAGAAGACTAATTCTATAACGAGGCTTTGAATAAAGATTGCTAAAGGTCTTTAAAGACATTTAGACAAGATTTTATTTTATAATTTGTTGATTTTCATAGAAGAACATGTGGCTGAGAATTAATCTCGGGATTGTTCAATATGTGGGAGGAAAGATGAAATCCTTCCGATAATACCACTAGGAGGTTTATATAATGAAAAGAGGAAAGAAATACGTTGAGGCAGCCAAGAATATTGACCGCCAGACATTATATGAAGCAACTGAAGCTGTTTCTTTAGTTAAGAAGAGTGCAGTTGCAAAGTTCGACGAGACAATTGAAGCTCATATCAGAACAGGTTGTGATGGACGTCACGCTGAGCAGCAGATCAGAGGAGCTGTTGTTCTTCCACACGGAACAGGTAAGACTGTAAAGGTATTAGTATTTGCTAAGGGTGCTAAGGCTGAAGAAGCTGAAGCAGCAGGAGCAGATTTCGTTGGTGGCGAGGAATTAATTCCTAAGATCCAGAATGATAACTGGTTTGATTTTGATGTAGTAGTTGCTACACCTGATATGATGGGCGTTGTTGGTCGTTTAGGACGTGTACTCGGACCTAAGGGCTTAATGCCAAACCCTAAGGCTGGTACAGTTACAATGGATGTAACAAAAGCTGTTAATGATATCAAGGCTGGTAAGATCGAATACAGACTTGATAAGACAAATATCATTCATGTGCCAATTGGTAAGGCTTCATTCACAGAGGAGCAGTTATCAGACAACTTCCAGGCTATTATGGATGCAATCGTTAAGGCTAAACCAACTTCACTTAAGGGACAGTATTTAAAGAGTGTTGTTCTTACAGCTACTATGGGTCCTGGTGTAAAGGTTAGCACAGCTAAGTACGTTGGTTAATTATAATTAATTAATCATATGTAAGCTGATGAATGGATTAGCTTATTGCAGGATTTGGGTTATACAACGCAATATTACGAAGAATTAATATATTCTTTGTGAATAACGGTTGACAACCAATATATTATGATAGTATACTATCAATGTTTGTGTTACTATCTGGTTGATTTGGATATAGATTTATAATCTGTATCAGATTGATGCGATGGTTTCATAATATAATTAAAGTGAAAGTGATTTCACATTTTGCCTAAGACAGCAGGTCCCGAAAGGGTTAAAGGTAATACGCCTACCGAGGACAGACTTAATGCGTAAAGCATTGATTATCAGTTTATTCAGTCCTTCTGTCTTATAGATAGAAGGACTTTTTTGTTAGAGCAATGAAGCATAATACTTAAAGTGTTATGGTTGTTGTTGAATGAGCCTGATACATGTACGTCTGGGCAGAATATTATCTGGCGACAGATATAATCTAACAGGAGGTAAATATTCATGGCAAAAGTAGAACTTAAGCAGCCTATCGTAGACGAAATCAAAGCAAGCTTAGAAGGCGCTCAGGGCGTTGTGGTAGTTGACTACCGTGGCTTAACTGTTGAGCAGGATACACAGCTTCGTAAGCAGTTAAGAGAAGCTGGTGTTGTTTACAAGGTTTATAAGAATACTTTAGTAAAGAGAGCAATTGCAGGTACAGAGTTCGAGCCAATGGCAGAAGTTCTTGAAGGACCTAACGCTATTGCAATCTGCAAGGAAGATGCTACAGCTCCAGCAAGAGTTTTAGCTAACTTTGCTAAGACAGCAGATGCACTTGAACTTAAGTGTGGTGTTGTTGAAGGTACTTACTATGATGCTACTGGAATCGCAGCTATTGCTAACATTCCTTCAAGAGATGAACTTCTTGCTAAGTTCCTTGGAAGCATCCAGTCACCTATTACAAACTTTGCTCGTGTTATTAAGCAGATTGCTGAGAAGAACGAAGAGGTTGCATAATTACGCGGCATAATCAGTATGATTATTGACGGACAGGTGTGACTATGTCAGCCTGCCACGAAACTTAATTAAAAGACTATTAAAAAGGAGATTATAATAATGACTACTCAGGAAATTATCGAAGTTATTAAAGGTTTATCAGTATTAGAATTAAATGATTTAGTTAAAGCATGTGAAGAAGAATTTGGTGTTTCTGCAGCAGCAGGTGTTGTTGTAGCAGCAGGTGCAGCAGCAGGCGCAGCAGCTGAAGAAAAGACAGAATTTGACGTAGAACTTACAGAAGCTGGTGCTAACAAGGTTAAGGTTATCAAGGTTGTTCGTGAAATCACAGGTCTTGGATTAAAGGAAGCTAAGGAAGTTGTTGATGGCGCTCCTAAGGTTGTTAAGGAAGGTGCTTCTAAGGAAGAAGCTGAAGAAATCCAGAAGAAGCTTGAAGCTGAAGGTGCTAAGGTTACTCTTAAGTAATTCAGATTGTCAGTTTGATACTTGCTTGACATATATATGCCGTATGGCATAGCATATATGAACAGAATTTTTAATATATTGCGGTATGCTGAATAATCACTTGATTTTTTAAAGCATATTTGGTATATTATATAAAATATGAAAAAGTTCCAGTTGTTGTATTGACAGCTGGAACTTTTTTTGTTACTATGAATAATGCACTATTATGGTATGGTGTGCATAGTATTTGCACGCATATCGATAATGTAATAAATTAATGTAAAGTAAAGAAAACTAAGGGGTGAAACGTCAATGGAGAAAAACAGAATACGTCCAGTAAAGTCAGGCAAATCGATGCGTATGAGTTACTCAAGACAGAAAGAAGTTCTTGAGATGCCTAACCTTATTGAAGTACAAAAAGATTCTTACCAGTGGTTTTTAAATGAAGGCTTAAAGGAAGTCTTTAGCGACATCTCTCCAATTGCAGATTATAACGGAAGGCTCAGTCTTGAATTCGTTGATTTTGCATTATGTGAGGAAGAGAGAAAGTACTCTATAGAAGAGTGCAAGGAAAGGGATGCTACATATGCAGCTCCACTTAAGGTACGTGTAAGACTTCATAATAAAGAGAGCGAAGATATAAGCGAACATGAAATCTTTATGGGTGACCTTCCTTTAATGACTAAGACCGGTACATTTGTGATTAATGGTGCAGAACGAGTTATTGTCAGCCAGCTGGTACGTTCACCTGGTATTTATTATGATATACAGAAGGATAAGTATGGAAAGATATTCCTCTACAGTTCAACAGTAATTCCTAACAGAGGTGCGTGGTTAGAGTATGAAACAGATGCTAACGATGTATTCTATGTTAAGGTTGATCGTAATAAGAAAGTACCTATTACAGTTCTTATAAGAGCACTTGGTTTTGGTACTAACGCAGAGATTCTTGACATATTTGGTGAAGAGCCTAAGCTTCTTGCAACAATGGAGAAGGATACATCTACTAACTATCAGGAAGGTGTACTTGAACTTTATAAGAAGTTAAGACCAGGAGAACCATTATCAGTAGAGAGTGCAGAAGCACTTATTTCTGGTATGTTCTTTGATCCTAGAAGATATGACCTTGCAAGAGTAGGCCGTTATAAATTTAATAAGAAGCTTTCATTCAGAAACAGAATTGCAGGACACATTCTTGCAGAAGACGTTGTAGATGGCAATGGTGAAATTCTTGCTAATGCTGGTGATAAGCTTACAAGAGAAACAGCTGAGAAGATTCAGAATGCAGCTGTTTCAGCGGTATTTATTGCTGCTGAATTAAAGGGTGCAGAAGGTGCGGTTACTAAGAGAACAGTTAAGGTTCTTTCTAATCTTGCTGTAGATATCACTAAGTGGGTAGATATCACAACAGAAGAAGCTAAGGAATTAGGAATTAACGAAGCTGTTTATTATCCGGTCCTTGCACAGATTTTAGCTGATAATGAGTCACTTGATGATATCAAGGATGCTATTGCTAAGAATACAGCAGACCTTATGCCAAAGCATATTACAGTAGAAGATATTCTTGCATCTATTAATTATAATATGCACCTTGAGTATGGCATTGGATACAAGGATGATATCGATCACCTTGGTAACAGAAGAATAAGAGCTGTTGGTGAATTATTACAGAACCAGTTCAGAATTGGTATTTCAAGAATGGAAAGAGTTGTTCGTGAAAGAATGTCAACTCAGGACTTAAGCGGTATTTCACCACAGTCATTAATTAATATTAAGCCTGTAACAGCAGCTATCAAGGAATTCTTTGGTAGTTCACAGCTTTCTCAGTTTATGGATCAGAATAACCCATTATCTGAGATTACACATAAGAGACGTCTTTCAGCACTTGGTCCTGGTGGTCTTTCGAGAGATCGTGCAGGTTTCGAGGTTCGAGATGTACATTATACACACTATGGTAGAATGTGTCCTATCGAAACACCTGAAGGTCCTAATATCGGTCTTATTAACTCACTTGCTTCATATGCAAGAATTAATGAGTACGGATTTGTCGAAGCACCTTATCGTATAATCGATAAGACAGACCCTAAGAATCCTAGAGTTACAGATGAAGTACATTACTTCACAGCAGATGAGGAAGATGATTTCCATGTAGCACAGGCTAATGCAGAGATAGATGAGAATGGTTACTTCGTTAAGAATACAGTATCAGGACGTTACAGAGAAGAAACATCAGAATTCGATAAGAGTATGATTGATCTTATGGACGTATCTCCTAAGATGGTGTTCTCAGTGGCTACATCTATGATACCTTTCCTTCAGAATGATGACTGTACACGTGCCCTTATGGGTTCTAACATGCAGCGTCAGGCGGTGCCTCTTCTTATGACAGAAGCACCAGTAATCGGTACAGGTATAGAGAATAAGACAGCGTGTGACTCAGGTGTATGTGTAGTTGCAGAAGAAGATGGTGTTGTACTTTCATCAGAATCTAACAGAATTCTTGTAAAAGAGACAAGTGGAAAGGTTCACGAGTACAAGCTTACAAAGTTCTCAAGAAGTAACCAGAGTAACTGCTATAACCAGAGACCTATCGTATTTAAGGGAGATGAGGTTAAGGCAGGAGATGTTATCGCAGATGGTCCTTCAACATCTAATGGTGAGATTGCCCTTGGTAAGAACCCTCTTATCGGTTTTATGACTTGGGAAGGTTACAACTATGAGGATGCTGTACTTCTTAGTGAGAGATTAGTAAGAGATGATGTTTATACATCAATTCATATAGAAGAATATGATACAGAAGCAAGAGATACTAAGTTAGGACCAGAAGAAATCACAAGAGATTTACCTTCTACAGGTTCAGATGCGGTTAAGGATCTTGATGAAGATGGTATCATTCGTATCGGTGCTGAGGTAAGAGCTGGTGATATCCTTGTTGGTAAGGTTACTCCAAAGGGTGAGACAGAGCTTACAGCAGAAGAAAGACTTCTTAGAGCTATCTTTGGTGAGAAGGCAAGAGAAGTAAGAGATACATCACTTAAAGTTCCACACGGTGCTTATGGTATCGTTGTAGGCGTTAAGGTGTTTACAAGAGAAAATGGAGATGAATTAGCTCCAGGTGTTAACAAGAATGTCCGTATCTATATCGCACAGAAGAGAAAGATTTCTGTAGGTGATAAGATGGCTGGTCGTCATGGTAACAAGGGTGTCGTTTCAAGAGTTCTTCCAGTAGAAGATATGCCATTCCTTCCTAATGGACGTCCGCTTGATATTGTACTTAATCCTCTTGGTGTGCCTTCGCGTATGAATATTGGACAGGTGCTTGAAATTCACTTAAGCCTTGCTGCCAAAGTATTAGGTTTTAACGTAGCGACACCTATCTTTGATGGAGCTAACGAGAATGATATTATGGATACACTTGATATGGCTAATGCTTATGCTAATCATCCATTTGATGATGAAGAGCTTGCACGCGAAAAGGCAGATGCAGAAGCTAATGGTGAAGAATATCCTGCTGATATGACAACATTTACTGCTGAATACAAGGAACTTTTAAGAGATGACGTATTCCAGTTCCTTTCAGATAACAGAGCTCACAGAGCTGAATGGAAGGGTGTTCCAATCGGAAGAGATGGTAAAGTAAGACTTCGCGATGGTAGAACAGGTGAATACTTCGACAGTCCGGTTACTATCGGTTTCATGCACTACTTAAAGCTCCATCACCTTGTTGATGATAAGATCCATGCTCGTTCAACTGGTCCTTACTCACTTGTAACTCAGCAGCCACTTGGTGGTAAAGCCCAGTTTGGTGGACAGAGATTCGGAGAAATGGAAGTATGGGCTCTTGAAGCTTATGGTGCATCTTATACACTTCAGGAAATCCTTACTGTTAAATCTGATGATGTTGTTGGTCGAGTTAAGACATATGAAGCTATTATTAAGGGTGAGAACATTCCTGAACCAGGAATTCCTGAATCATTCAAGGTTCTCCTTAAGGAACTTCAGTCACTTGCTCTTGATGTAAGGGTTCTTGATCAGGACAATAACGAAGTTAAGCTTCTTGAAAGTTCAGAATATGAAGTTACAGATTTCAAGAAGGTTCTTGATGATGGTGGTTATAAGAGAAGTAGCCGTGATGAAGAAAATGAATTAAAGAACGCAGGTTATCACGCGGAAAAGCAGGGTGATGACGGTGAGGCAACCATAGAAGAACTCGGATCAGAAGATGACGATTTCGATTATGACAGCTTAGATGATGACTATGATGATTACGGTGACGGAAATATAGAAGAATAATAGAAGGGAGCACTATAATGGCAGAAGAGATTAAGTCAAATAAATCAATGAAATTTGATAAAATTCAGATAAAGCTTGCTTCTCCTGAGAGTATTTTAGAGTGGTCTCACGGCGAGGTAACTAAGCCTGAGACTATCAATTACAGAACTTTAAAGCCAGAAAGAGATGGTCTGTTCTGTGAAAGAATATTCGGACCTAGCAAAGACTGGGAGTGTCATTGCGGTAAGTATAAGAAGATTAAAGATAAAGGCATCGTATGTGATAAGTGTGGTGTTGAGGTTACTAAGGCAAGTGTACGTAGAGATCGTATGGGTCATATCCACCTTGCTGCTCCAGTTTCACATATCTGGTATTTCAAGGGAATACCTAGCCGTATGGACCTTATCCTTGATATAGGTCCTAAGAATCTTGAGAAGGTACTTTACTTCGCTTCTTATATCGTAATTGATCCAGGCGAAACAGATATACCATTCAAGAAGATTCTTACAGAAACTGAGTACAGAGATCTTTATGATCAGTATGGTAATACATTCAGAGTTGGAATGGGTGCTGAGGCTATTTTAGAGCTTCTTCACAACGTCAACCTTGAAGAAGAAGTAGCTAAGCTCAAGGAAGAGCTTGCTACTACTACTTCACAGAAGGCTGCAAGACTTATTAAGAGAATTGAAGTTATGGATGCGTTCATTGCTGCTGGTACTAAGCCAGAATGGATGATTCTTACAGAAATTCCAGTTATCCCTCCAGATTTAAGACCTATGGTTCAGTTAGAGGGTGGACGTTTTGCAACATCTGACCTTAATGATCTTTATAGAAGAATTATCAACAGAAATAACCGTCTTGCAAGACTTATTGATCTTGGAGCACCAGAAATCATTGTTCGTAACGAGAAGAGAATGCTTCAGGAAGCTGTTGATGCACTTATAGATAATGGACGTAGAAATGGCCGTCCTGTAACAGGACCTGGTAACAGAGCTCTCAAGTCTTTATCAGACTTATTAAAGGGTAAGCAGGGACGTTTCAGACAGAACCTTCTTGGTAAGCGAGTTGACTACTCAGGACGTTCAGTTATCGTTGTTGGACCAGAACTTAAGATTTATCAGTGTGGTCTTCCTAAGGAAATGGCTATTGAGTTATTCAAGCCATTTGTTATGAGAGAATTAGTAAGGCGTGGTCTTGCTGAGAACATAAAGAAAGCCAAGAAGAGCGTAGAGCATCTTGAGACAGAAGTATGGGATGTACTTGAAGATGTTATCAAAGAGCATCCAGTTATGCTTAACCGTGCTCCTACACTTCACAGACTTGGTATTCAGGCATTTGAGCCAATCCTTGTAGAAGGTAAGGCTATTAAGCTTCATCCACTTGTTTGTACAGCTTTCAATGCCGATTTCGATGGTGACCAGATGGCGGTACATCTTCCATTGTCTGTAGAAGCTCAGGCAGAGTGTAGATTTATGCTTCTTTCACCTAACAACTTACTTAAGCCATCTGATGGTGGTCCTGTTGCTGTTCCTTCACAGGATATGGTACTTGGTATCTACTACCTTACACAGGAAAGACCTGGTGTTAAGGGTGAAGGTAAGATATTCAAGAGTGTTAATGAAGCACTTCTTGCTTATGAGAATGGAATTATAACACTTCATTCTAAGATTAAAGTTAAGATGACTAAGACTAATGCAGCTGGAGAAGAGATTTCAGGTGTTGTAGAGTCTACACTTGGTAGATTTATTTTCAATGAAATACTTCCTCAGGATTTAGGATATGTAGATAGAAGCAAGGAAGAGAATTTACTTCTTCCAGAAGTTGATTTCCATGTAGGAAAGAAACAGTTAAAGGATATTTTACAGCACGTTATCAATACACATGGTACAACAAGAACTGCTGAAGTTCTTGATGATATTAAGGCTATGGGTTACAAGTATTCTACTAGAGCGGCTATGACAGTTTCTATTTCGGAGATGACAGTGCCACCAGTTAAGAAGCAGCTTATAGCTGATGCTGAAAAGAAGGTTGAACAGATTAACATTAACTACAACAGAGGTCGTTCAACTGATGAAGAAAGATATAAGAATGTTATCAGAGTATGGCAGGAAACAGATAAGACATTGCTTGATGCACTTCTTTCTGGTCTTGATAAGTATAATAACATCTTTATGATGGCTGACTCTGGTGCCCGTGGTTCTAACCAGCAGATTAAGCAGCTTGCAGGTATGCGTGGTCTTATGGCAGATACTTCAGGTCATACAATCGAACTTCCAATCAAGTCTAACTTCCGTGAAGGTCTTGATGTACTGGAATACTTCATTTCAGCCCATGGTGCTCGTAAGGGTCTTTCAGATACAGCCCTTAGAACAGCCGATTCAGGTTACCTTACAAGACGTCTTGTAGATGTTTCTCAGGATCTTATTATAAGAGAGACTGATTGCAGCGTTGGTAAGATAATACCTGGTATGTATGTTTATTCATTTGTTAACGATAGAGCTACTAATTCAAGTGATGCCAAGGAAGATATTCTTGAGCCATTACAGGAACGTATTACTGGAAGATATCTTGCAGAAGATATCAAAGACCCGGCTACAGGAGAGATTATCGTTGCAGCTAACCACCTTGTAACTCCTAAGAGAGCCGCAGCTATCATTAAGACTGGTGTAACACAGGTTAAGATAAGAACTATTCTTACTTGCCGTTCACATATCGGTGTATGTGCTAAGTGTTATGGTTCTAACCTTGCAACAGGTCAGGCAGTTCAGATTGGTGAAGCAGTTGGTATTATCGCTGCCCAGTCTATCGGTGAGCCTGGTACACAGCTTACTATGAGAACTTTCCATACTGGTGGTGTTGCCGGTGATAACATTACTCAGGGTCTTCCTAGAGTAGAGGAACTTTTCGAGGCAAGAAAGCCAAAGAGCCTTGCAGTCCTTGCAGAATTCGGTGGTGTTGTTAGCTTCTCTAAGACAGAGAAGAAGACAGATATTGTAATTACTGATGATGAGGGTAACTCAAAAGCTTATCCTGTATCAAGAGATACAAGAGTTAAGGTTCAGGAAGGACAGGTTGTTGTTAAGGGTGAAGAAATCACAGAAGGTTCAGAGAACCCACATGATATCGTTAGAATCCTTGGTGTAAGAGCTGTTCAGGATTATATGCTTCGTGAAGTTCAGAAGGTTTATCGTATTCAGGGTGTTGATATTAATGATAAGCATATTGAACTTATTGTTAGACAGATGCTTAAGAAGATAGTTATTGATTCTGCTGGAGATTCAGATTTCTTACCTGGTTCACAGGTTGATACTCTTGAATTCACAGAGGTTAATGAAAAGCTTGAAGAAGAAGGCAAGAGAAAAGCAACTGGTACACCAATTATTCTTGGTATTACCAAGGCATCACTTGCTACTAATTCATTCCTTTCAGCTGCTTCGTTCCAGGAGACAACAAAGGTTCTTACTGATGCAGCTATTAATGGTAAGGTTGACCCACTTATCGGTCTTAAAGAAAATGTTATCATTGGTAAGCTTATACCTGCTGGTACAGGTATGAAGAGATACCAGAATGTTGAACTTGACACAGCAATAGCTTATGATGAGATTGAAGAGTCAGATGATGAAGTGTTAAGCTTTACTGAGGATTCAGATGAAACACTTGATTTTACAGAAAATGTAGATACATTAGATGCTGATGTCGAAGTTAGCGATGATGCTGATGTAACAGAAGATACAGAAGCGTAAGATAATAAATATAGAAGCCGTTATCCTTAGGAAAGCGGCTTCTTTTTTGTTTTATAAAATATCAATAACAAGGACAGCATAGTAATGTGATATTTTAGTAATATTTCTAATAATAAATTTTTGAAAAACTCTTGACGAATTTATTCTAAAAATATATACTAAATAAGCGTGCGAATAAGCAACCGCTTATTTATGTACGCTGATTATATAGATGAGTAGTTTAATATGACAGGCTCACGCATTTTTCTTAGTGATTATACTAAGTGCAACCATTCATTATTCTAATTCCGGGAGGTGAAAAAGGAATGCCAACATTTAACCAGTTAGTAAGACAGGGAAGAAAGTCAACAGTTAAGAAGTCTACAGCACCAGCTCTTCAGAAGGGATATAACTCACTTCAGAAGAAGGCTACAGACGTATCTGCACCACAGAAGAGAGGTGTTTGTACAGCTGTTAAGACTGCAACACCTAAGAAGCCTAACTCAGCTCTTAGAAAGATCGCCAGAGTACGTCTTTCTAATGGAATCGAAGTTACTTCATATATTCCAGGTGAGGGCCACAATCTTCAGGAACATAGCGTTGTTCTTATCAGAGGTGGTAGAGTTAAGGATTTACCAGGTACAAGATATCATATCATCAGAGGTACACTTGATACAGCAGGTGTAGCAAAGAGAAGACAGGCACGTTCTAAGTACGGTGCTAAGAGACCTAAGGATGCTAAATAATTCATAAAGAATTAAGCATCATAAGTCTGTGATTGATTTACATGGTAAGTCATAATATTTGCAGATTATTGCATACAATAATTTACGAACAATTAAATTAATTAGTGCCGGAGTTAGATTAATCCGAAGGTTGCAGGTTTAAGATATACGGCGCGAACACAATTTAATTTGTGAGTACCGATGAATTAATGAAACGTCGTGATGTGTCAGGCTGATGAAGCTGTAAGGCGTTCATTAGTGCTAACAATGACGACAATACAATGTTAAGGAGGGAAGAACCGTGCCACGTAAAGGACATACT
>ULUY01057444.1_pt1 | contig 12560 bp, 10 predicted proteins | sample 1959031 | NCBI WGS metagenome assembly ULUY01 (sample SAMEA4835774, study PRJEB28245) | human gut metagenome | biome: gut microbiome; material: fecal sample | place: Denmark | collected 2008
TTTCGCGTATGAAAACAATTACAGCCAAAGTAACAAATGAAAGAGGATTAATTTCTCGAAAAGCTGCTGAATTAGTTAGCATTGCTAATCGCTATACTTCCAATATTACTTTAAAAACAGAGCACGGAGAAACAGCAGATTTAAAGTCTATTATGAACGTTTTCGATACAATAATTAACGCAAATGAAACAATTCTTATAGAAATTGAAGGAAGTGATGAAGAACAAGCCTATAAAGCCTATGCTGATCACTTCGCTTCTGGAGCTTTCTAAAAATTAATTTTCTAATTAAATAGACAAGAAATTGTCTATTTTTTTATGCTTTAATTTCTAATTTTAGTTTTGCTTTCTGCATATTATAAATTGTGAGAACATATATAAAAATCAACAAAGAAAACCTAAGACATAATTATCTTGAAATTAAATCTAAAACAAACAAAGAAATAATAGCTGTTGTAAAAGGAAACGCCTATGGGCATGGAATAAAAGAAATAAGCCAAGAATTAGCACTATCAGGTTGCAAATTTTTTATGGTAGCAAGCATAAATGAAGCTTTGCAACTTAGAAAAAGTCTTATTCTTTCCCCGATTTTGCTATTAGAAAACACATCAGATTTAAAAAGTGTTTTAGCCCTGAAATTAACACTGAGTATCATGAGTCTAAAGCAATTAGAAGATATTAGTAAAACTAAAATTCCCTTATCCATTCAATTATTTTTTGATTTAGGTATGAAAAGAGATGGACTTTTGCCATATGAAGCTTTAGAAGCAAAAAAAATAATTTCTCACTCCAATCTTCTTTTAACTGGAATTTTTGCTCATCATACATGCAAAGAAAATTACGAAAAAGAAACAAATATTCTCACTGAAATTTTAAAAATATTCGATAATAAAATTATTTATCATCATCAATCTTCTAATTATATTTTAGAAAAAGATGACTCAAAATTTCTAAGAATAGGCGGAGCTTTATATGGCCTTGTCGATATGCCTAATATTAATTTAAAAACTGTTTTAAAATTATATTCTCCTATTTGGTGCATAAAAGAAGTTAAACAAGGAGAAGAAGTTGGTTATGGAAATAAAAAAACAGTTCCAGAAAATGGATACATCTATACAATACCTTTCGGATATTCTGATGGCCTAAAAAGAAATACCACACTTCTTGGTTTCATAAATGGTGAAATTATTAAAAACGTTGGAAACATCATGATGAATCACACCCTAATGTTTTCTAAAAACAAATACAAAATTGGAGATGAAATAGAATTGATAGGAGATAATTTAAATATTAATTATTTGTCAAAACAATATAAAACTATTCCTTATGAAATCACTACTTCTTTAAATCCAAATTTAAAAAGAATAATAGAATAAAAGGTCTGAATTTTTTAAGAATTCAGACCTTTTATATTATTTATCATTTTATTTTTTTAATGCATCAACCATCAATTGATTCAAACTCTTAACAAAGTCTGTTTTATCTTTTATATCGAAACCTTGAAGGAGTAAAGCTTCGTTATATAAAACATCTGCATAAGCTTCAACATTTTTACCAGATTCACTCAAGCTTTTTATAGCTTGGAACAATTCATGGTCTGGATTGATTTCAAGAACCTTATTAGATTTTACTTTTCCAGATGTTTCAGGTTGTTTATCCATAACCTCTTCAACATTCATCGATACCTTATCTTTTGTTGAAATACAAACCGGAGAATCAACCAAACTTGATGAGAAAGTGACATCATCAACTTTATCTTTCAATGCATCCTTTAAAGAAGTTAAAAGATCTTTATTATCTTTAACAAGATTTTCTACTTTTTCTTTTTCTTCTGTTGTCAGATCACTTTTATCTTCTTCACCAATATTCTTAAATTCTTTTCCATCATAATCGTGCATCATTAACATAGTAAATTCATCAATACTATCTTTCAAGAACAAAACTTCTATGTTATTTTTCTTATATTTTTCAATCTGTGGTAAAAGGCGAATGCTTTCCAAAGTTTTTCCACAAGCATAATAAATATATTTTTGATCCTTAGACATGCCAGAAACATAATCTTTTAAAGTGATCATTTGATCTTTACTCAAGCAATCATAATAAAGCATATCTTGGAGTTCTTCCTTTTTAGAACCATATGATGAATAAATTCCGTATTTAAAGAAAGAGCCATATAGATTAAAGAACTTTAAATATTTTTCATTATCATGTTCTTTCAAATCCTTGAGATTTGATAATATCTTCTTTTCTATACTATCTTTAATTTTTGCTAAAGTAGCATCATCTTGAAGCATTTCACGAGATATATTTAAAGACAAATCATCACTATCAACAAGACCATGAACAAATCTTAAATAATCAGGAATTAAAGCTTTGCATTTTTCTTGAATGAAAACACCTTTAGCATATAAATCCAAACCTTTTTCATATTCAGTACTATAAACATCTTGTGGAACATGACTTGGAATATAAAGCAAAGCATTATAACAAACAAGACCATCAACCTTAACATTAAATGCTAACAAAGGATCTTCATAATCCATAAATTTTTCTTTATAGAAAGCGTTTAATTTCTCATCAGTAACATCTTTTTTAGGTTGTTTCCATAAAGGAATCATCGAATTCAATGTCTTAGTTTCAATTATATCTTCATAAGCATTTTCAATAGGTTTACCATCGACATCCTTTTTTTGTTCGTGTCGAGTGATATTCATTTTAATTGGATAACGGATATAATCAGAATATTTTTTAACAAGTTCTTGAATTTCATAATCTTCAAGATAATAAGAATACTTTACTTCATCAGTATCATCTTTTAAATGTAAAATTATTTCAGTTCCAGCATTTTCAATAGATGAATCTTCATCTATTGAATAGCTATCTTGACCATCACTTTCAAAAACATATCCTTTATCATTTAAAGATTTTGTTCTTACAGTAATCTTATCAGCGACCATAAAAGCTGAGTAAAAACCAACACCAAACTGTCCAATAATATTGGTATCTGCTTTGTCTTTACTATCTTGAATTTTCTTTAAAAATTCCTTACTTCCAGATTTAGCAATAGTTCCTAAGTTATCGATCAAGCCTTCTTTAGACATACCGATGCCATTATCTTTAATTGTTAAAGTTCTGGCATCTTTATCAACCGAGAGCCAAATCTCATAATCTTTAACAGGAATATCTTTCTCAGTTAAAGCCATATATTTATATTTATCAATTGCATCACTGGCATTAGAAATTAATTCACGAAGAAAAATATCTTTGTTTGAGTAAATTGAATTGATAACAAGATTTAATAATTCTTTACTTTCAGTTTGAAATTGCTTTATTTCTTTCATAACAAACCCTCACTTTCACTAAAAATTATAATTCCTTTTTTAGCATTTACAACAAAAGATTGCTAATTAATTTTGACATAAGTAGAAATGTGTAAAGAGAATTTTTTCTAATATTAAAAAAGAGATAAGTATATTTATAATCTCATATATTTATCTCTTTTATTCATTTAAATTTTTATTGCGTTTTATATATCGTTATTCATTATATAAAGTATAAGAAATAGCTATTTTCTCACCTTCAACTACCTTATTGCCTTTTTGAACAACTTTTATACCATAAAATCCATCTTTAGGTGCTTTAATAGTAAGAAATTCAATGCAATCACTTGAAGTTGTCTGACTAGCAACAATATTTCCATTAGTATCTATAATATGAACATCATAATTAGAAAAAGTTGTCTCACTTTCTTTTCCAGTCGCCTTAGCTAGCCAAGAAACAGCGACTCTAATAACACGATCCTTAGAGCAGAGCAAAATATCTTTATATGTTTTTGTTTTTGTACTATCATCAATTGTTATAAGATAATTTTGAACGTCAAAATCTAAAATATTTTTAAAGTTTAAAGCTCCAGCACCAATATAATTATTTAAATCCGTTCCCATATTGTTTCCTACTGGTCTTTTGGCATTTCCAGCAACAGCAGCTATCGCCCTTTGTGGATTTATTTTATATAATTCATCTTTTTGCATCAATAAAGCAATACAACCTGTCGTTATTGCCGCTGATAAACTAGTACCTGATGATTTATCATAAAAATACGGAATGCCTATTTCATAACCAGGAGCAACTATTGTTGGTTTTCGCGGTCCGCTATTTACATTAAATCCTGAAAAACTTGTTGCATATATATCTTGAGATGTACAAGCACCAACAGTAATAACGTTATATCCAAGTCCAGGATTTGTAACATTTTGCGGCTCATTTCCAGATGCAGCAACAATAGTAACTTTATAAGTTGAAACAATGTAATCCATATAAGCAGAACTCGAATTGTAATTGCCACTAGGATTGCCTTCACCATAACTCATATTTATAACATTGACATTTCTATTTAATAACCAATCGATTTCACTGACTGGATTACCAAATAACTCAACGCTTAAAATCTTACATTTAGGAGCAATACTATTATTTCCAGCGATAATACCTGCCATTTTAGTTGCATGTTCTGTAACAGTTTCAATATAATACCATTCATCTCTAACTTCTACATCAGAGTATTTCAAATTTACATGTGTTTTATCAGCAATGCCCGTCTCAAGAACACCAACTACAACACCTTCTCCATCCAAATCATTATACTTAGAATTAAAGTAATTTTTTGTAACTCCTGCAAAATTTTTAGCATTAATTAAATTAGGTTCATTTTCAATTTCTTTATTTATATATATTGCTTCAACAAATTCTTTATCAGCAATATTATTTAAGACATCAAATTGATTATCTGCAATATTAGAAAAAGTTGTATCAACACTGATATATGGTGAATATTCTGAAACATAAACATTATCAAAATTAGACAAATCTAATTTCTTTGCGAGTTCTTTATTTTTGGCAGAATGATAACTCTTGCCTTCTTTAAATAATTTTTCGCGTATTAAATTAACATTGTCACTTTCAATTGTCGTTTCTTTAAATTCATCATAATCCAATTTGATAAGAACCGATAAATTCTGTGGTTCTTCAGTATTCTCATCATTTTCTAAACTCAAGCTTTCATAGCTATCATTTTCAAAAACAATTTTTGGTGAGAGCTTAATTTGCCCTTTGGAAATTGAACTAGAAGTAAAAAACGGAATAATAAGCGATGGCATTAATAAAAACAAGCCTTTTTTAAACATATATAAATCCTCCTGCGTTCAATTTATCTAATATATTTGTAGAAATTTGTTAAATTTTGCAATTATACAATTTTAAAACAAATAAAATAGTTTTCTGATTTTTCACAATTTAACTTATATTCAATATTAACTTTTAAAAAACTAGCCATAGTAAAATTTTCATCATCGATAATCCCCATGTCATGATTATCGACAAATATATTTGAATTTTTTATTAAAGCAACAAAGCTTTCTTCATTTTCATTTTCAAAAGTCAAAGTCATATCATATTCTGCATTAAGAATATAGCAAATTTGATAAAAATAAATTATTTGTATTTCATTTTCATCATCTTCATAACTTCCTCGATATATATTAAAAATAAACTTACCTTTAATATAATAAGAAACAAGAGGATAATATTCTCCTAAACAATATTCACTCATATATTCTTGAGCACGACCATAAAAATATTCGCGTTCGACATTATAAAGTTGATCTTTAGCATTCTCAGCAACAAAATACGTTCCTACTCCTGTCCCAGTCATAGCAAAAAGCAAAATAAAAACAGAAGCAGTTATAAACTTAAACTTATTAAAAGAAATCACATTTCTATCTTTAAAAGTAAAATTCATCTGTGATTTAATATCATCTAATTCTGAAGACATATCATATTTTGCTCTTATGTCTTCTTTAAGCAACTTTAGAACATTCCTTTTTCTCACTTTCAGTATTCTCCTTAATTACATAATAATCCTTTATTTTTAAAATTGCAATTTTATATTCCCTTTTTATAGTACTTAATGATTTAGATAATATTTTTGCAATTTCTTTAAAATGATATCCAGCGTAATGTTTTAATAAAACTATTTGGTATTGATCATCTGTCAATATCGATTCTAGTTCATCATTTATTAATAATTGTTCTTTTTTAGAATTAGTAACAACATTTTGATTTTCACAATAGCTATACTCAGCTGAATATCTTCTTTTCTTTTTTCTTTGAAAATCTATAGCCATATTTTTAGCAACTATAAAAAGCCATACTTCAAACCGGCCTTTTTTAGAATCATATTTTTGAATTTTAGTAGGTAAACTTAAAAACAAATCAGCAGTAATTTCTTTAGCATCTTCGATATTTTTGACATACGTATTTATATAATTACAAATAATAGGCGCAAATTCGTTATAAAAATCTGTGAAAGCTCCTTCATCTGCAACAATATACTCGTATTTTTTCACTTCATTTTACCTATCTAGTGTAAACTTTTATCTTTCGGATTAAGTCTAGCACTTGTTTTTGCTTTTAATCAATATTTTTACTAAAACCTACTTTAAATCTATTAGTAAAAAAATAAAAAAGAGGATATCTTGGATACCCCCATAAAATACGTCATGGTGAGCCATAAAGGACTCGAACCTTTGGCCCGCTGATTAAGAGTCAGCTGCTCTACCAACTGAGCTAATGGCCCAAATCGTACTTCAATAATTTACCACGGCATTAATCAAATTTCAATAATATTTTTAAAAAAGGCAAGAATATATGAATAATTAAAGCTTTTAAATAGTTTTTAAATCTCCCCAAAGGAAATCTGCCAAGCCATCAATATCTATAAATGGATTTCTATTATGTTGATATTTTTCAAAAATAACTTGATTTCGATTTATTTCTTTTTCACTAACTGGATCTAAAGAATTCCAAGTTAAAAGTAAGTTAATACTATATGTTGTTAAACCTGGATAAGAATTATTTGTAAAATGAATTTTTCCATCTCCACTAGTTTTATTCAAATCTGAATAGCGAGTGACAAAATAGAAATATGATCTAGCAAAATCACCTTTATATTCATCGATTGGCTCAAATACAGTACCAGTATATCCATATTTTTCTACACCATTTCCCAATTTAGAGCCATTATTAGATGTATATTTTGCGTTAGCCACTTCGCCATAAGCATAATTGCTTCTTCTTCCGTTTACATATCCATCAGTTGGATAAAGATGAAATAAATCAGAATAAGCTGGCTTTGCTTCTTGAAACCAACTTTTTGGAACCGAATGTTCCCTATTATAACAGTCGCCTTCTTTTCCATAATTTCCGCAAACTTTAGATGTATTCCAATTATAATTAGAATACATATCCCAAATTGTTCTATCATCTTTAGTGTCAGTTTCTTTAAATGCACTTTTTAATCCATCATATGAAATGCTATTAAAATTACTAGAAATCAATTTAGAAAGAGAAGCCTTAACATTAGAAGGAGTAGTATTAAAATTGATTGAACTATAATAATTTCCAGCTTTATTTGAAATATTTAATCCTCCACTTATACCAGAAGAACTAGAGCTAGAAGAACTTATAGAAGATGAAATATTTGATGTTGAAGAAGAACTACTACTTGAACTAGAAGAGGAGGAAGAAGATGATGATGGCTTAGATTCACTTTCACCAATAAAAGTAATTTCTACGCCGGAAATTCGACGATGGCCAGAACTTCCACCAACTTCAAAAGTGACTTCATTATCATTTCCATTCCATTTACCATCATAAGAAATATGATTGTTTTTATCACCACTTCCAAAATTTAAAGAAATTTTGGAAAAGTATAAATTTTTCTTAGCTTTAAAAGTAAATTTTCCTCTAGGGTAAACACGAATTGAAGATCCATTATTATAGAATTTAGATGGATTATTTGCTGAAGAATTATCAAATTCAATTTTAAAATTATCTTGATCAATTACAGATAATTCTTCAGAATCAATAAGTCCAATACTAGAAAAATCAACTACATCAATAAATGTTTTTACACTAGAAATTGAAGAACTAATGCTAGATGAAGTCGCAGAAGATGAAGAACTGCTAGAAGATGTTATATTAGATGAAGTTGAATTGCTACTGCTACTTATCATTGAAGAAGAAATTGAACTGCTACTAACCGATGAACATATATTCGAACTAGAAGAGGAAATAGAACTACTGAAAGATATTAAACTAGAACTACTGCTAGTTAATGATGAAATAACACTGCTAGTTGAATTATTAGTCGATGAATTAGAAGAATTAAAACTATTAGAACTGGAAGAGGATAAATTAGAATTGACACAACTAGTTAATACAATGATCAATGGAAGAAAAATAATTCGACCTATTTTTTTATTCATACAAATCCTCCTAATTATCATTTAAATAAAAAACATCTTTTTCATTATACATATATATAAAAATAAATTCCAGGTCTTATTATTTTTAAATTAGACAGTTAAAAAATAGCAATTAAAAAAAGAAACACTTTAATTGTTATAAAAAAGAATGTTTCTAACATAAGAATAAGTAATTGAGCTGTTTAAACATTAATTATAAATTTGAAAATAGCCTTGGAAAAAAAGTAATTCAATTTTTTATTTAATTTTCCGCCTGATAAAGGTATAATAATATTGTATCTAACTATAGATATATTGGCTTGGTAGTGTACTTTTGTACAATATTTATATAGCATTCTCATTATTTATTAGCATTTTTGATAGTGCTAATGTTTTTGTTAAAATAGAATAATTACAAGACTATATTATTTATTAAAAGCCAATGCAATTTTTTGCTAGAAAGGATAAACAATGGAGTTAGGAACTGCAATTGCATTGATTATTGTTGCTCTATTTCTTGGTGCTGTCATAGGAGTAGCTGTACTTTTTTTCGTACCATTTTTCAAAAATAAAAAAGCTCAAAACAATGCTGATAAAATTATTCGAGATGCCGAAATTAAAGCTGAACATATTCAAAAGAACGCAAAGATCGATGCAAAATCAACAATCAACGATATGAAGATTGCTGCTGAAAATGAAATTCGTGAAAGAAAAGCAATTGTCGCTGATTCTGAAAAAAAATTAAATACTCGTGAAGCATCTATCGATCGTCGCGATCAAGCTTTGCTTCAAAAAGAAAATTCTCTTGATCAAAAGAAAGAAGAATATGAAAACAAAATTGAAGGATTAAAAAAGAAAGAAGAAGATTTACAAGTTAAAATCGATCAAATTCTTCAAGAACTTCAAAATGTATCCAATATGTCTGTTTCTGAAGCTAGAGACGAAATCATGAAAAGAGTCGAAGAAAAAATGACAAAAGAAATCGCTCTTTATATGAAAAACAAAGAAGAACAAGCAGAAGAAGAAGCTGAAACAAAAGCAAGAGATATATTAGCATTAGCTATGTCAAAATATTCTCAAGAAGTTACTTGTGAAAGAACAGTTTCTGTTGTTTCTTTACCATCAGATGAAATGAAAGGTAGAATAATCGGACGTGAAGGTCGTAATATTAAATCCCTTGAATCGCTCCTCGGCGTTGATATTATAATCGATGATACTCCTGAAGTATTAACCATTTCATGTTTTGATCCAATAAGACGTGAAACTGCTAGAATGACCCTTGATGCTTTAATTAAAGATGGAAGAATTCAACCAGGAAGAATTGAAGAACTCTATGCTAAATGTAAAGCTGAAATGGATAGTATCATTAAAAAAGCTGGTGAAGATGCTGTAAATAGATTAGGATTGCCTAGAATTCATCGTGAATTAATCCAATATATTGGGCGCTTAAAATTCCGTACTTCCTATGGTCAAAATGTTCTAGAACATTCTATACAAGTCGCTTATTTATGCGGAATTATGGCTGCAGAATTAGGTCTTGATCAAAACATGGCAAAACGTGCTGGATTGCTTCATGATATAGGTAAAGCAGCTGATTTCGAGTTAGAAGGTTCACATGTTGAAGTTGGTGCTAGATTAGCCAAAAAATATGGTGAGCCAGATGTTGTTATCAATGCCATTGAATCTCATCATGGCGACAAACCTGCTAAATATGTAATTTCTACACTAGTTGTAGCAGCTGATACCTTATCAGCCGCAAGACCAGGTGCTAGAAGCGAAACCCTCGAAAATTATATTAAGAGAATTGAAGATCTCGAAACAATATGTAAAGGTTTCGATGGCGTTTCAAACTGCTTCGCTATGCAAAGTGGACGTGAAGTAAGAGTAGCTGTCATACCTGAAAAAATTGATGACGCCGCTTCTTACAAATTAGCTCGCGATATAAGAGATAAGATTCAAAATGAAATGACATATCCTGGTCAAGTTAAAGTATCTGTTATTCGCGAACTTAGAGCTGTAGAAATAGCTAAATGATATCCTTGCTTTTTCTAGGAGATATATGCTCCGTTTTAGGAAGAAAGATAGTTGAGAATAAACTTCCAGAATTAATTTCTAAATATAAGGCTGATTTTGTCATCGCCAATGGAGAAAATGCTACTCATGGTCACGGTCTTTCCTTCAAGCACTATACCGAATTATTAAATTCAGGAATTAATTGTATAACAATGGGAAACCATTACTATGGTGTTGAAGATATTCTTAAAAGAAATGAATTATATACCAATATGGTAAGACCTTTGAATCTTCCAGATAAAGTTCCAGGAATGGGTTCAAAAATATTCTTTGTTAAAGGCATAGAGATACGAGTAACTAATCTTCTTGGTGTGACTGGAATTTCTGGTTTAATGCAAAACAATCCATTTGAAGCAATTGATAAAATAATTGAAAAATCTCATTCCCAAATTCATTTTATTGATTTTCATGCTGAAGCTACTGGAGAAAAAGCAGCCTTAGCTCGCTATGTTGATGGAAGAGTAACATGTGTTGTAGGAACACATACCCACGTTCAAACAAATGATTCGCGAATACTACCAAAAGGTACTGCGTTTTTGACCGATGTTGGTGCATGCTGTGCCTATGAAAGTATTCTTGGGATGGATGCAAAAAATGTTATTTATCGAAACTCAACTGGTATGCCAGCAAGATTTGAAGTTCCAACAACTGGAAAAGCTCAGTTAAACGCTTGTCATATTGTCATCAATGATAATTTCAAAGCTGAGCTAATTGAAACAATATCTATAATTGAATAACCAAAAAGCTGTTGTTAAATTCTAATTTAATTAGGAAAACAACAGCTTTTATTTTTCTTTAATATCAAATTAAATTAGCAAACTATAATTTGACAACTCTTTAAAACTTTAAGCGCTGCTTCATGAGCATCTAAACTAGATCCAGCGCAACAAGAAGAATCTACATAAAGAGGAATTTCTGGAAAATTTGCTTTCAATAATAACGCATTAGATATTACACAAATATCTGTACAAACACCTATTAATTCAATCTTTTCTATTTCATATTTTTTTAAAATATCTTTTAAATATTCTATTAATTCGACACTTCCAAAAGTATTTTTTTCAAACACCTTTTTATTTTTTAAATTCTCTTCTATTTCAGGAACCAAACGCCATCCATTAGTTTCTTTAATACAATGTTTAATTGGAAGTAATTTTCCTTCTTGAGTATCAAGATAATTTTCAAAATGAGTATCTTTAGTTACAAGAATTTCTCCTTGATAAATTTCGATTTTTTTCTTTACATTATTCACTATATCTTGACCATATTTCGAGCCAAGTGAACCTGTAATGAAATCTTTTTGCATATCAATTACAATCAAATAACTTTTTTTCATATTAACCTCAATTAAATGTCAAAATAAAAGGCCAAAAACATCTTTTGGCCATATAAAACATGTTGTTTATTTTCTTCTTGAAGAAGCGACAATAGCAAGAATTCTAACGAAGATATAAAGAAAATCAGTATATAATTTAAATGCATTATATATTATAAGAGCATTTCCCATATCAATATTAGCATCAATACTTCTAGAAATTGAACCAAAGTCAAATGCAACAATTAAAAGTACACAAACCATCATTGCTATGCTTGAAATCCAATATATAGTTTCATTAAAGAAAAAGAAATTGACTAAACTGATAAGTAAAGCACTAGTTGCTAAAGAAATTGAAATAATAGCAATCGTTCCAAGTTTATCTTTTAATAAGATACCAGCAACACCAAGAATAGCCATTACGCCACCAGTTATAAGCAAAGCATATAATGAATTTTCAGCTCCAGCATAATATAACGATGAAGAAAGTAAAATTCCAAAAGCTATTGCATAAATAACATAGCAAACTGCTGTTAAAATAGACTTGTTTTTCATTGCTCCTACTTGGAAAACAATCATTATAGGAAACAACACAATTGCTGAACCAATAATTGAGTAAAGATATACTGTTTCAAACATTTCAACTGTTGAAACCATATAAGACAATGCCCAAGGGAAAACAAATCCAATAATTCCAGAAAGTAAAACGCCTAATCCAAACCATAAAAATATTTGAGTCCAAATTGCAGTTTTAGATTTTCCTACAATACGAGAATTTGGCTTATTTGTATCTATCGTTTGATTATGTTTTTGATAAATCTCCATGATAATACCTCCATTAAAATAAGTATAACATACTAAACGTTATTA
>ULUY01062395.1_pt1 | contig 12505 bp, 15 predicted proteins | sample 1959031 | NCBI WGS metagenome assembly ULUY01 (sample SAMEA4835774, study PRJEB28245) | human gut metagenome | biome: gut microbiome; material: fecal sample | place: Denmark | collected 2008
ATTTACGGAAACGAACATTTGTTTGGTCAAAAACGCTTGACTTTTTTGAAAATTTATGATAGAATAGATATAGGAAAGATAGGAAAGCAGTAAACAATATGAAAGATAGGTGATAGCCGGTAGTAGAAGTTCCGCACCCATATTGAAGCAGTGCTATGCTTGCCTGCTTCCTATCTAACCAAATTTTATTAATAGAGGTGCAACATGAAATATAAAAAGGGTGTAGCAAAGGAATTGCTTGATTTATGTGTAGGTAATGACCTAGATAAAACACGTAAAGCAACTTTACAGCATAAGAGTGTCGGAGAGTACATATATTCTAATCACGGTGAGCCTATTAGAATTAACGGTAAAAATACTGAAAAAGTAGGAGAGGAATATAATGGAAATAGACGATAAAGAATACGAGCTTCTTAAAGCTAAATCAGATAAATTTGATGAAGAACTTAATAAATATAAGACAGAGAGCGAAGAAAAAATAAAAGCTCTCACAGCTGAAAGAGATGATTTTAAGTCTAAATACGATAGCGAAAAGACTAATCACGATAAATTAAAAGATGATTATATATCATTTCTTACAGGTCACAGTGGAGATAATCCGCCGAACCCTTCGGTAGATGATTTTGATAAAATTTGTAAAGATAAATTTGGAGGTTAACAATGGCAGTTAGTGGACTTATTACAGCTATGCAGAGCATATTCGCGACACCTGAATATGCTGACCGTATTCCTAATAGCGTAAAATCTGTAATTACAGCAGGTAATTATGGAACAACTACTTTTCCTACTGAAATTGAAAATGCAGTTTATAATGTTTTAGTGGATAAGATTGGGAAGCAAGATATTTATAAGTTTGAGTATAATAATTTTGACGCTTCACAGTATGATAAAGGTTATTTGCCTTTTGGTGGTATCATTGAGGACGATTATGTAGAAGCAATGAAAGCTGATGAAGTAAATAATCTGCCTACTTTTGATACTCAGTCGGATTATAAATTTGTTAATTATGACCCTTTCAAAATTAATTATGCTTCTATTGCTCCGTCGTATTATACACTCAAAACTCTTTTACAATATCATGTAACTACTGCTTATGATGTATTCAAGCGTGCTTTCATTAGCGAAGGCTATGCAACGAATTTCATTCAGGCAATTAGAAGCGTTCTTCCTGAAAGTGCTAAACTTGATAAGTATTTGATTTTTAGAAACATGCTTGCAAGTTCGACTATTTATCCTTCTGGAACTGATGTTTCTTGTGTTGTAGCAGGCTCTACAATGACCGCTGTTGAGAGTATTCAAATTGTAAAGACGATTCGTAATTATGTAGAAGCATTTAAGTGGAATACTACTAAATACAATAAACAAGGTAAACTTGTATCGTCTAAGAGAGATGACCTTGTGTTGTTTATGGCAGCAGGTATTCATAACGAAATTGTTTCGTCACAGTATAATGCATATCATAAGGACCTTGATTTCGGGTGCGAAGTGCAGCTTATTGACGGTTTCGGAACTGACGCTGCAACAACCGGACAGTTTGCTACTCTTGCTGATAAACGCGGTATTAAAATTTATCGTTGGCTTGAAAATCGTTTTGATAATATCTGGAACCCTTATGGTGTTGGATATTGGAATACTTTCTTGACGCAGGGCGATTTGTTTGGTTATTCGCTGCATAAGAATATAATCAGGTTTTTACTTTCAGACGGTAATTAATATACTAACGTCTCATAAGTTCTCCTGTGTAGTGGTGCGCGCTAATGCACGGCGCGGGGTAGAGGTGGGTAATTTATTATGGCAACACTTAATTTACAATTTTATAGTGATAATTGCCCTACACGGGATAAACGTTTTATGTCAAGCGGAGATTTGCGTAATTGGGAATCGAACAATAATAATCCTGATAATACTATAAAGATTGACGGATTTTATGAAGCATGCAATTTTATTGATGTTGAGTTTCCTAATTTAGACAAAAAGAATTTTGCTTATTTTATTGTTTATCCTGATGTTATAAAAGTAACAAAAGAGCGTAATTATTATGCTGCATTTATAGACAGATTTGAAGTAAATGAGCTTAACACTGATTGTTTTAGAATATATTATACAATAGATTGGTGGACTACTTTACAAGCATATTATGGTAGTGATTTTGAAAATGTTATAACTAAGAATATTTTCGGAGAAGTAGGGCGTGCGCATGTAAATGATTGGGTGCAAGATAATGAAAATAAAAATTTAATATCTTGTACTATGGAATATACTGATGATACAATGGAAGAGTCGGTAAATGCGTTCCATGTAACAAAGCAAGTTTATAATCAAGGTTTTTTGAAAGATAGTAAAGATAAGCGCGGAATACAATTTTTGTATATAATTTTTAAGCGTAATTTACTTTCGACTCAAACCCCGGCTTTATTTGTTGAGCCTAAGATATATAATTCAAAAACAGATGATTGGAGCACGAATATATTACCAACTCCGTTCGGTGTAGCTGTCATTCCGTTTTATCACGGAACATTTATAGGTTACGGGTTTAGTGCTTTAAATTTGTTTAATCGAGATTTAATTGATTATCCTGTAAATACAATAACAGGCGACGAAATAGCCGGAATGTTTATAGCTGATTTTTGTGGGTATGAATGGTATTTCAACGAAGCGGGAGTTGTTTTGTTTAATACATCGTGCAATACAATAAATTTTGATGTTGACGGGTCTACTAATAAATGTACTGCAATCGTTCCTCCGTCGTATGATTTAACAAAATTTTCTAATACGTTATTATCTACATTCGGAGCTAACAGTAAAATTTATCCTTTAACATCAGATACATATAAGGATAGGACTACTATTGATTATGATTGGTTCAAGGAAAATGGTATGTCTAAACTTCATTGTGAGCCTTATATAACTAATTGTATTGTTTCTCAAAAAGGTGGTTGTATTATACATTATCATCTTGTAAAATCTACCGATGATTTTGTTGTAAATGTTTCGCCTAATACAGGTGGTTATTATTTAGGCATAAAAGATGTGTCTAACGACGGACTTGCTGAGTTAAGAGTTATTCAAGCCTATAATATATTTCAACCTTTTTCTACTCAGAATTGGATAGACCAAAGTTTAGCGGTTTTTCAGTCTGTAAGTAGTGTGACAACTCCGTTAGTAAGCGGAAATAATACTATCGCAAATTTGTATGCTCCAAATAAGAAAGGTGAAGTTTCAAATACCGCTTTTATAAATGAAGGCATGGCTAATTATACCATGGGAGTGGGTGTTTTAGGAGGATTATTGAATTCTGCTGATATAATGAGAGATGTTGCATTAGGCGGTAATACTCAAATATCTCCTAATTATGAAGGTACACTTGTAGGAACGTCGTCATTATGTGGGTGTACTATTGAGCCTCTATATCAATCTAATATAGATGAGATAAAAGAACATTTAATTAGATATGGCTATACTACATATTTGGAACCGTATGACATATTAATTAATCATAAGCGTAAATATTTTAATTATATCCGATGTGATACTGTTCGAGTAACAATATCTCAACCTCAAAATGTTATTAATAGCATAAAAGAAATGTTGCTAAATGGTGTATGGTTATTTAGTTATGTGGATAATGATACCATTTTTAAGTTAGACGGTGTAATTAATATGCAAGTTTTTTAAGAGGTGTAAAATGTATTTTGACAATATATTTGCTATATTTGGTTCTCAAAATTATCCATATCGGCCAAATATTGACATAGACGAATGGTTGTTTGTTCAGAAATATATTGATATATTCTGCTCCCGTTTCGGATATGATAATTTACCTGATAATACGCAAAAAATTGTTGGATTTAATTCGCAATTAGAGGTTATGATGTTTTTCGCGCCTGCTCTTGCGTGGTTTGAGGATAGCACATTAGGGTTACAATGTTTACCCGTAACAGGGCAATGGAAATTTAATATTACAGGATTTCCTACCGAATGGACTGTATTCGGGTTTAATAATTTCCGAAAAGACCTTACTGAAAATAACAGTGTAATAATGCCGAATGACGCTTTCTTTTCTATTCCGTTTTTACACGTGATGTATAATCTGAAATATATCATGGAACTGGATAAAACGCACTTGCAAAATATACGACGTCAACGTCAACCTCTTATTATGGAGATAGACGAGGACGAAAAGAAGAGTGCGGAAACATTTGTAAGGCAACTTAGCGAATTTAGTGACTACATTAAAATACGTATAAGAGGTACTGCAACGGATAAGAAAACAAAAATACTTACTGAAAGTAGACCGTTTAACTCTTATGCGTTTGACAGTAAAATAGACTTTATTGGAGATAAACTCACGACGGATTTTCAAGTATATGAGAATAGAATTTTTCAATATTTTGGATATAATAATACTTCAATAGAAAAGAAAGAAAGATTGCTTGTAGACGAAGTTAATGCAGGTAACGAAATAATAAACTCTTATTATAATTCCGCTAAAACAGCTCGTGAAAAAGCGATAGAAAAAGTTAACAAAATGTTCAAAGTAAATATTAGCTTGAAAGATAATAAGGAGGAATTTGCTAAAAATGTTCAAAGTTCTTTATTCAATAGGCAGAACGTTGAAGAGAGTAATAGCACAGTTCAACACGGATTACAAAACAACTAAGTTAATAGGTAGTTTTTCACAAGATAGTGTTGAGTTTACTCCGAAAGAATTAAACGAAATACAAACTGAATTATATAATATATTCGTCAATTATTGGTTTTATTCTGAAATAGGTTTTGATAGTGATGACATGTTTGTACAACGTCTTAATTCATGCTGGGAAAGAAATATAGATAAGTATGAATTGCTTATACAAAATAATCTTGAATATCCAGCAATGAAAACGACAGGAAATTATACTGATACAAATAAAATACAGGATAATAATATACAAACAAAAGAAAACACTGTTACACCTGATTTGAATAGTAACACTGTAAATAAAGGTAGAAATGTTGAAATAATGAATACAACTACTGATACAACAGGGACTACTACTTCAACTGATAATAATACAGATAATCGCACCCGCGATGAAAGTCTTGTTCATAGCAACAATAATACTACTATTTATAGTACAGGTGATGAAATAAGAAAAGTGCTTGAAAATACCGCAATCCGTAATGATTGGATACATTGTTTCGATAATTTATTTATGGAGGTTTTATAATGGATAAATTTCTTCAAATTGTCCAGCTTGTAGGTACTTGTCTTTCTATTCTTGTAGTTGTCATTATTCCTATGATTTTGTATCTTTGGAAGAAAGTCAAAGAATTGATTGCAGCACCTTCCGACAAAAAGCCTACTGTATTACTTGACATTTATAATAATGTTGTACAGTATATACAGGACGCAGAAAAAATGTTCACGGAAGGTACCAGCAAGAAATCGTGGGTATTGTCTCAAATCAAGAACGATTGTATTTCCGCAAGTATCGAATATGACGCTGATTATTGGACGAAATTAATTAATAAAGAAGTGGCCATGACTAAAAAAGTTAACGTGGCGAAGTAACTTATTTAGGAGGGGCGAATAACCCCTCTTAATTATTAGGAGGATATAAATGTTAACATATAAAACATTCAGCGAGATTGCTATTGATTACGCATACAATAGAGGCAGTGCGATACCGTTACAATCAGACGAAGCATGCAATGCTATTGTTGCTTATATAAACGAACAATTACAAAATATTGAAAGTGAGGTAGCAAAAAATGACAATAGAAAATTTGAAGCAAATAGCAATTAAATATGCAACAACAAAGGGCTCGCGTGTTCCTCTTGCTCCTTATGAGTTGTGCAATGCTGTCGTTCAGTATATGAATAGTTTTTTCGGTGTAATGACGGATATAAATACAATTAAAGTAGCGGTAACGGAAGATAGCGGAAATATTTTATTTACAATTACAGGTAATACATATGACGGCAAACCTATCACGCCCATTGTTATAACAGTTGACCACAACGACTTTGTAACCGACCAAGAGTTTGAAGAGTTTAAGACTACTACTAATGCGGCAATACAAAAAAATACTGAAAGCATAAATAGTTTAAGTTTTCGTGTTGAGGATACAGAAAATGATATAACTACTATTCAAGTTCAAGTAGGGCAGATTAACACCCGAGTAGGTAACACAGAAACAAATATTGCTAAAATTAATAGTACGCTGAATAATAAACTTGATAAAATAAGCAGCGTTTCAAACAGTAATCAAGTGTATGGTAAATCCGCAGCGGGTGAAAATTTGATGTATAATTTAGAAAGTCACCCAAACGCGGGGTTTGTATTACAGTATGATAGCGATGGAAATATCTATGTGAATAAAGGAAGTTCTGAATATACCCCTGCTAACATGCAAAATATTTCCGACGTAGAAGCTAAAATACCTGATGTTACTAATTTAGCTGATGTCACGAAAGAAAATACTTTTACAGATGTTAATCATTTTACTCAATATATCACAACATTCGGTGTTGAAATAGGAGAATTAGAGTTTAATGATGATGAATATGATGTATCAATATCTAACGCAACAATAGAAATATTTCATTATATTTCAGGTGGAAATGCTAACTCAATAAGAATAACAGACGAACAAATATGGGTTAAAAAATATAATGTTAGTGATTATACCAGTTTCAATTTTCCAAATAAATCAGGTACCCTTGCACTTACTTCCGACATTCCTGAATATACAAATGTGGATAGTGTATCATATGACAGTACTAACGGAGCTATTGTTGCATACGACGGGACTAATGAAATCCATATACCGTTGTTGGCTGGTGAGAATGTCACCATTGGCGCAAGTGTAGATAATAGGAAGATTGTCATTAGCGCGGCAGGCGGTGGCGGAACGGGTGACGTAACGGCAGCAGGAAATAATACTTTCACGGGCGAAAATACGTTTAATAATTCTATATATGCAAAAAATGGTGTTGTAGCAGGAGATACTACAAATTACGGTGCAAATAGTGTAACAAAGGGTTCGAATACTTATTCTTTCCCTAATAAAAGTGGCACGTTTGCTATGACTACTGATGTTATAAAGGATCCCATATATTTTATCTCTTTTTATGCAACTGCACCCGCCGAGCCTTGCCATTTAATAGGGACAATGATGTCAAAAAATTCGTATGGAACAGGCCAAAAGACTAATGAAGAGTTTGCTGTAATGCTGGCAGATAATTTATATACGAATATTAATGAAGGGCTTGCTGCATATGGTAAATTAGCGGAAAAAGATATATTATGTATATATTCAGAGGACGGGTTATCAATTCGTTGCTTAGATGTAGAAAACAGTGAAGCTGATTTACCCACGATAATGTTTTTTGTAATGGAGACTGAACTATAATGGATAAAAATTTATTTTATATTAATCAAGAGAATTATCAAATAGGAAATAAGGATTATCATTGCCATATTGTTAATGGTATTGCGGGGAGAGGTAAAACAACTTATTGGCTTGCATATCTATTTGACCGTTTTAAGAATACAGGTAAAAAATTTTTATATCTCAGACGTTCCGATATTGAAATGGAATTAGCACTTAATATGGGGTTACTCCCTTCATTATGGAATGCTTATGGAAATCGATTTGATTGGATACAAGATGAAAAGCATAGGTCAAATATAATATCTATAAAGGTTGATAATAAATGGCATGAATGTGCGTATTATACTACATTGAACAATGTTAAAGGCGTTCAGATAGAGGATTGCGATGTTGTGTTATTTGATGAATATGTAGCAAAATCACGGGGAAAATATAAAGGCGGTGAATACGGAATACACGAGCCCGCTATATTCTTTCGACTTATGGAAACAATATTCAGGCGACGCGAATTTTGGATTATCATGTTAGGCAATAATGACACATTGACCAACCCATATAATGAACAACTTAATATACCATTCACAACTCGATACTATAAAAATCGTAATAGAGATTTATTCTATTATTTCGATACATCGGAGGATACCATAAAAGAAAAACAAGATAGTATTTTAGGGAAACTTTCTAAAAATACTGAATATGAAAACTATACTACTCAAAATATCGCTATGGATAGTATTGACGAGAGTTTTATTTCTGATAGGCCTTTACATTCAACAATGGTTTATAATATCAAATATCTATCAACTAAAATAACCGTATGGCGAGATAATCATGGAATATTATATTTCACGGACAAATATAAATTTAATCCTGCATATCCAGTTATATCGGTAACAACAAGTGATATGTCAATAGATACTAATTTCATTAAAGATTGTAACGGACAAATGATTACATGGTCAATAATGTATTCTCACGGAATGGTGAGGTTTAGTTCTCAAAAGATTGGTTCAATGTTCCTATTAATATCTAAATTAGTTACACAATAAAAGAGGGTTTTATCCCTCTTTTTTTATTTTGCCTAATCTATAAGTTGTTATTCCTATTACTTTACCGCCTATTGCACTTTTAACCTGTTTTTTACCTTGAAATTCTTGACCTAAATTAAAATTATCGAAATCCATTTGTTTCTTTATATTGTCATCTGCGCCGCAACATGTAACGTATTTATTCCATACAGTGGGAGTTTTAGGTTCCCACCCCCAATAGATATACCGTTTTGCTCCTACACACTTAAACTTATAGATATAATGTTCAATCTTAAAATAATCATATAAAGTGGAATGTATAGGTATATTATTTAAGTTTATGTCGTCTAAAACGTATAAACTATCTGTATCACAATACACAAATTTATCAATATTTTTTAATATATATTTTATAAGATTATATCGTGCCCACGCTGTTACAAATACAGCTACGGGGATATATGATTTTGTTTTTGAATACTCCCCTTCTATTAATGAAAAACGCAACACCCCATTTTCCAAATATGGCTCTTTACTATCTCTTTTCGGGTTCGTTCCGAATGTACCGTAAAGTGCATTTTGCATACGTTTATCATATGCACGCGCTGCCCCTGTATGTGTTTCTTTTCCTAATCTCCATTTATGAATATAATCATAAAATAAACTACCTTTTCCGTCCTCATCTATTATTTCAAACTTATCCATATTTTTAGATTCATTCGGTGTAATTTCTATGCCCTTAACAGCTTTGAACATATACCCCTCAATGTATTCTATTTCTATTATATCGTAACACATATATAATAATTCTAAATCAGGGTTTGCAAGCCATAAATCAAACATTAAACCGTTAGATGAGTTCAAATATAAATTATCCGACGACAAAAATCCATTCCTGCGCGCTATTGTAGGTACTGCATTCGATTTTAACTCAAATGATACTTTAATATGCTGTATGTATATCGGATATTTACCTGAATATTTATCATCATATTTTCCACTATACCACATAGGGAAACCGTGCGGCATATATTCATGCAACATTTGCGCCGGATACATACTGTTTTTATCTAATGACATCATATTATATATTACTCTATTTTGATATTTAGGATTGCAATATACATATCCGCCGCGATATGCTTTTCGTATATTAGTTTCTTCTATTTGTTGCAGAAAAGGGAAATTAATATCATAATTTTTCTTACCTATTCCCTTTATAAATTCGCTTCTTGCATTTCCTGCTTGCGTAAATTTTACGCCTCCCATTTCAATATTTTTCTGTATTGTTCTCATGTCTATTTCAGTATCATTATGTATGTACGCTATTTCCTCGTCGGTAGGTTTATAGCCTATTTCTCTAAATTTATCATAATCAATTTCGCCCTTTTTTATCGGTAAATCGTACATTATAGCACTATCGTGTATACTCATATTAACAGTTTTAAGGCTATCCATTATTGTAACATGTTGCCCCACACGCCCCACAATTTCATAAGCATAATGTAAACCCATATCGCTTATTACTGTGTGAAATTCAAAAGGCAGCATTTCATCGGATTTCTTATTAACATGTTTATAACCATTATTAAACAACCACGTTATTATGTAACTACCGTCATATGCTAAATTACGAAAAAAATATAAACATTTATATGACGTACGTATAATATAATTCATGAAATAATTAATGCTTGTTCCTGTTCTATGTTTATAGTCTTTATCACATATATCCCACAGCCAAACACGCGCCTCACAATTCCATGCTTCCGTTGATGTCTCAAAGTCTGCTGCATATATATGTTTGTACCGTCTAAAATCAAAATCCATATTTTTTTAATATTTGAGCTATATTATCATAAATTTCTGATAGTATCTCTTGCTTTTTATATTCAATATAAAAATCCATATCAACGTAAAACAAAAAATCGGAAACAAGATTATATAAACGATTTAAGTCATTATCTGAAAAATTTAATAAATTATCTGGACTAATATCAAATCCCACTGTATATAAATCGTTTGATAAATTTAGAATATCCTTAAGTTCTGTTGCGGTTCTACCTGTTTCGGAATATGTTTTAATTTCGCTTTTATATGTTTGCAACGCATTTTTTATATATCCTTTTTGGCGCATTCCGTAATTTGTTATATTAGGGAGCGTTGGTAAATTCAAGTTATTTGCATGCTTATTATAGCTTTCCTTAACAGCCTGTGTTTGATTTATAAAAGATTTAATTTCTTTTATTTCATCGGGAGTATATAATTCTCTCATTAACTTATTAAATTTAGATGGAAATTGCATATCATCGACCGTCCATATTCCAAAAGTTGTCTGATATCATAATAGTTTTGAAAACGTCTCTCAATATTTTAGCCATATAATTAGCGTTTCCATAATCTATCGCTTTATCATCTATTTCCAATGTATAACACCCGATTGATTTATTAACAAAAATAGGGGGCAACGATGTTATTTTTAATGCTTCATTATATTTCATATCACGTAGCATATAAAATACTTGCTGTAACGTCATAGCTTCTAAGTCAAATGTTCTAATAGTCTTTACAACGGATATGGTGGGGGGGATTTTTACATTTCTTTCAACCTCCCCTCCCTTATTTTCAAAATATGTCATGGGATATACCTCCAAAATAGATTTTATGTTTTACTGAAGTTTTCTCTCTTACGCGCGCGCGAGGGCACACGCGTAAATGCTAAACAAAATGTTAATTTTTAACACTGATTTAACAATGTTAATTTTTAACGAAAATTTTTAACACTCTAAAAACGCAAAAAATAACCGCTTAACATGGGCGCTATGTTAACCGGTTATCTATTGTAAAATTTGTTAATTAAAAATCTAATTCGTCGACCTTATTTTTATACATTATTATAGGTTTGTTATTTTCATCGAGCAAATTGAAATATTTGATTTTTGTGACTTGTCTTTGTTCTCCGTCTTTCGTTGTATACTGCTCTTTTACTAACGAAATTTCGCACGGCAGGCCAATTGTATCTTTGGTCTTTACTCCGCAATGTTCAAAGTATTTTTTCGCGTATTCCGCGCCCATTTGCCCCCGGTACGTCCTTACTTCGTTTTTATCGTTGACAACGTCCGCGAAAATATCCAGCACTTGGAAACTACCGTTCGCGCCTTTACAAGTCCTTAAAACGTATTTTTTAACTGTTGCTTTCATCGTTCAAGCCCTCAAAATATTCCTGATAGGTCTTTCCCTCTGAAAAGGCTGTCAGACGTTTTATAACCGTTTTAAGCTCGTTTCGCGCGCTTGTAGGGGCGTATTCGCATGCGTCGATAAAATATATTGCTTTCGTTCTCAAATCGTCGACAACGTGCGCTTGTGCCTCATATTTTGCTTTCAAAGCCTCTAATGCTTGTTCGAAACTTTTCATATTTGTTACTATCCTTTATAAAGTATTTGAAAAATCCGCGCCCTTGATTTTTCATGACACGAAAGGCAAACGGAGGTTATAGCCATGAGATTGTATGAATGTAACGCTACATGTAGTGTATTGGATTTAATTAGTTATAATACGTGTTTATTTTGGGTCGACTATCCTTATTATATCTTATATTTATATCCGTCAAATACAAGCAAATTGCATATAAGAAAGTATGTTCAATGATTGTATGACAATAATTATGACGCGCAAGCGTACATCGTTCAACATATGTATAAGTTAGGAATTAAAGCTAAAAAGCCATTTGTTGTATATGGTTCGATAGCTGATAATTATGTAGCCGTTGATGATTATCATCAGTTCGTAAAATAAAAAATTTTTATCGCCTTTCATGTCATGAAAAATCAAGGTAATATTCAGTTGTAAATCTACATTATAGGGCCACAGCCTTGACGCCTCGCGGCGTTTCGTCTTAATTTTCAAAGACTCTTCAGAAGGCTTTCACAATGTCGGCGAATCCTTCAATCATTTTTTGAATGAAATAGTAATGCCCGGGCATGTCAAGTTCAAGTTCAAAAAAAGAAAACAATGTATAGTACTCTTTATACTTAAATGAAATTGTATATAACAATTCAGGCGTACAAGTTACCTCGCAATAATCACTAATGCC
>ULUY01064795.1_pt1 | contig 12491 bp, 9 predicted proteins | sample 1959031 | NCBI WGS metagenome assembly ULUY01 (sample SAMEA4835774, study PRJEB28245) | human gut metagenome | biome: gut microbiome; material: fecal sample | place: Denmark | collected 2008
GGGTCGCGAGTTCGAGTCTCGTTTTCCGCTCTCGGTCGCTCGAATGGTGGAATGGTAGACACGAGGGACTTAAAATCCCTTGGCCAGTAATGGCTGTGCGGGTTCGAGTCCCGCTTCGAGCACAGAAGTAAAAAAAGAAGCCCCCTCATTTACAGGTCGGGCTTCTTTTTTTATCCCTACCGCAGAGCCGTGCCCCCGACGTGCGGCGGCACCATGCCACACCAAAGCATCAGAAAAAAAATTGACCTCATGAAACGAAATTCCCTGAAATGGGTCGCCAGCCTGCTGATTCTGGCTGCTGCGGCTTCCGGCATCAGCCTGAAAAAAACCGACCTGATATCTCCTGATTCTGCCGCCGCGCTGAATGACTTCGCCACAGGCCATGCGTCAGACAATGCAGACGAGCCGGCCACAAATCCCGCAGCTACCAGCCCGACAAATGCGTCACAAGCGGCCGGCCACGGGCGCCTCATTGAGCAGCCCGCCCGCATCGGTCACGGCGTCAACGAGCGCATCGTCAGCCACACGGGCTTTACGCTCTCGTTCAACCGCACCCACATGCAGCCCAACTGGGTGGCCTGGGAACTGACGGCGGATGAAACCGAAGGTTCCACCTCGCGCTCCGACGACTTCCAGCCCGACCCCCTGCTGCCGCAGCCGCAGCAGGTGACCACCGCCGACTACACGCGCAGCGGCTACGACCGCGGCCACCAGTGCCCCTCGGCCGACATGAAATGGAGCGAGCAGGCCATGCGCGAGTGCTTCTACATGAGCAACATCTGCCCGCAGGACCCGCAGCTCAACCGCGGCAGCTGGGCCACGCTCGAAAAAGCCTGCCGCCGATGGGCCAAGGCCGAGGGCAGCGTCTACATCGTGTGCGGCCCCGTGTTCCAGTCGGGCCGGAAGCGCCGCACCATCGGGCGCGACCACACCATCAGTGTGCCCGACGGGTTCTACAAGGTAGTGCTCTCGCTGCGCAAGGGCCACGAAAAGGCCATCGGCTTCTACTTCCGCAACTCCTCGGCCCGCCAGAGCATGGAGGAGGCCGTCCGCACCGTGGACGAGATTGAGGAGATGACGGGCATCAACTTCTACGTCAACCTGAACCGCAGCCTCGAAACGCGCCTCGAAAAGACGGCCAGCCTCAAGGACTGGCACTGAGCCGGCACGCCCGTTTCGGACAGACAAGGTGCCGGACAGTTTTTTCCAGGTGCCGGCTAACAGAATAAATGTCCGACCTTGTCCGGGAAAAGTGCCGGACGTTTTCTTTTTCCCGTCCGGCCGGACAAAACACATGTTTTTTCAAAAACTTTCCGTACCTTTGTTTTCGGAAAAGAACAGGTTGGCCCGTTTTGGCTGCCCTGTCCGAAAAAACGACAATAACCTTAAAACAAACCGCATACATGTCACAAAAAAGGAAACCACGCCAGGCGGCAACAGCAACCGCCGCGCGTGCCCCACAAAAGTCAGCAGCCGCCAAGCCGCACAGGCACATCAGGCTGCCCCGCTTTTCGAGCTACATTGTCACGTTTGCCGTGCTGTGGTTCTTCTGCAGCTGCTACTACGGCGACGTGTTCTACATGGCCAACCAGTACAGCTATTTTGCCTTTGATTCCACACTGATGCACTTTCTGCTTCAGCAACCCATGGGCTGGCTCATGGCCGCGGGCCGCATGTTGCTCACCACGTTCCGCTATCCGGCACTGGGCGGCGCCCTGCTGGCGCTGATGCTCACCCTCTCGGGCCGTCTGCTGATTTACATCCTGCGCCTGCCGCCGCGCGCCCGCTGGACGGGCAATCTGGTGGCGTTTGCGCCGGTGGCCTACTTCATGTACCTGAACTATAACCTCTACTACCAGTCGGAGCCGTCCATCGTATTTACGCTCCCGCTGGTCATGCTCGTAGTGCTGGCCGTAGTGGCCCTCGTGGTGCGCCTCGTTACGGGCCATCACCTGCAGTGCTCCCTGCGCGGCAGCGACGACGACACACCCGCCAGCCGTGCCCTGGGCCTGGTGGCTGCGCTGGTGCTGACCATCGGTATGTTCGGCTATGCCCAGGCCGTGCCGCAGCAAAACACGCGCCTCGTATGCACCATGCAGCGCATGCTTGAGCAGCGCAACTGGGAGGGCATGCGCCAATGCGGCCTGGAAGCCCGTCACCCCGACCGCTGCGTGGCAGCCTACTACGCCCTGGGCCTGATGCAGCTGGACCTGCTGCCCGACGAGCTCTTTGCCATCCACTACCAGTACCCCAAGGTATCCATCGACAACCGGGCGGGCGAACATCTGGAAGGGGCCGAACTGTACACGGGCGACCTCAACTTATACTCCGGCCTCATCAACCCCGCCTATCAGGAAGCCATGACAAGCTTCGTGAGCGACGGCCCGTCGGTCATCACCGTCAAGATGATGGCGCTGTGCGCCGTGCTCAACGGCGAGAAAGCCCTGGCCCGACGCTACTTCCACATGTTGCGCCAGCAACCGTTTGAAGGAGCCTTTATCGAGAAATACGAGCCGCTCATCCAGCATCCCGAAAAGCTGGCGGACTATCCCGAGCTGAAGCTGGCCTACGACCTGCGCCCCATGAGAGACAGTTTTGAGCAGTTCTACAAGCAACCGCTCTTCCTGGGCTACTATACCGAAATCAACTCGGCCCGCGTGCTGCAGGCCCTGCGCCTGTCATACGCCGCCTGCCTCTACGCCAAAGCCCTGCCCCAACTGGCCCAGCGCGTAGCCTTTATGCGCGGACAGCAGCTGCCGCAGCCGGTTGAGGACGCCCTGGCCATCATGTCTCTGCAACACCCCGAAGTGCTGAAGCTGCACCCCATCAGCCAGTTCACGCAGATGCGGCTGCAGGAATTCCTCTCGCGTGTAGCACAGCTGGGCGTGGAAGACCGCAAGAAAACGGGCGACATGCTCCGCGACGACTACGAGAACTATTACCCATTCTACTATTTCTTTGAAAATCTTCCGGAAAATGCCCCCAAGGCATCATCCGACCAGAAAGGAGGCGTAAACTGACATGAACATCTCACCCCGACATCTCATATTCACCCTGCTGCTGGGCGGCCTGCTGACAGCCTGCAAGCAGGAGGCCGTTGTGCCCACCGACAGCCGTCCGGCCACAGCCGCGCTGCAAATGTATCCCGACTACCGCGACGTGACGCTGCCGCCCAACATAGCCCCGCTCAACTTCATGGTGCGCAACGCGGCCGACAACTACGTGGCCACCTTTGAAGCCAAAGGCCGCCAGGTGGTGGCCGGACGGGAGGACGGAAAAATAGAAATTGACACCACCGAGTGGCGGGCCCTGACCCGCGCGGCCCGCGGCGGCGACATCAAGGTGACGGTATATGCCGAAACCGACGGCACCTGGCAGCGCTATCCGGAATACACGCTCCACGTGGCCCAGGAGGACATCGACCCCTACCTGTCCTACCGACTCATCGAGCCGGGCTATGAGCTCTACCGTCAGGTGGGTCTCTACCAGCGCAACCTGACCAACTTTGAGGTGCAGACCATTTATGAAAACAACCGGGCGCCCGAGCGCGAGGACGACCACTGCGTCAACTGCCACAACTATCAGAACTACAGCACCGCACGCATGCTCTTCCACGTGCGCGGCAACCACGGCGGCACCATACTGGCCGAAAACGGCAAGATACGCCGTCTGGCCCTGAAAGGCGACTCCATACTCAGCGCTGCCGTTTATCCCTCATGGCATCCCACGAAAAACCTGCTCGTCTTCTCAACCAACAAGACGGGACAGGCCTTCCACACCCTCGACAAGCAGAAAATTGAGGTAATGGACGAGGCTTCGGACCTGATTTTCTACGACGTGGACCACAACACGGTGCGCAACATCATCCGGACGCCGGGCACACTGGAAAACTTCCCGTGCTGGAGCCCCGACGGCCGCAAGGTGTACTACTGCGCCGCCACCCTGCCCGACTTGAAGACGCAGCCCGACTCGCTTCACAGCAGAATAATCGTGAACCAGTACGACAGCCTGCGCTACAACCTCATGAGCATTGACTTTGACGAGCGCACGCAAACCTTCAGCAACCCGCAGCTGGTGGTCGACTGCGTGGCCATGAACAAGAGTGTCAGCGTGCCGCGCGTCAGCCCCGACGGACGCTACCTGCTCTTTACGCTGGGCGACTTCGGGCAGTTCCACATCTGGCACAAGTCGTCCGACCTCTACGTAAAGGACCTGCAGACGGGCCGCGTTTACCCGCTGACCGAGGCCAACAGCCCCGACGTCGACAGCTACCACACCTGGAGCAGCAACGGGCGCTGGATTGTGTTCAGCTCACGCCGCGACGACGGCTCATACACCCGCCCCTACATTGCCTACTTTGACCGCCAGGGCCGCGCCCACCGCGCCTTCATGCTGCCGCAGGAAGACCCCGAAACCAACCTGCTGCTCATGAAGAGCTACAACGTGCCGGAACTGACCAGAGACGCCGTGCGCTACTCGCCTGAAGACTTCAAGAAAGCCGTCTACGGCCCCGACGAGCCCGTCAGAAACGAGGAGAAACAGCCCATCCGGACGGAAATTCCCTAAAGGCAAGAAAATTTTTCGGGATTAAGCGCTTGATTTTAAAATAATTTGCCTAACTTTGCAGCCGCTATTAAGCACAAACGTTTTTTAATTATCACATTATGTATTTAGATTCTGCAAAGAAGAAAGAGATCTTTGGACAGTACGGAAAGTCTAACGTGGATACTGGTTCCGCTGAGAGCCAGATTGCCTTGTTTTCATACCGTATTTCCCATTTGACGGAGCACATGAAGGCCAACCGTAAAGATAATACAACTGAAAGGGCCTTGGTATGTATGGTAGGTAAGCGCCGCGCGCTGCTCAACTACCTGAAGAACAAAGACATTGAGCGCTATCGTGCCATTGTCAAGAAGTTGGGTCTGCGTAAGTAAGCCCCGCGCTTCGGCAAAAAGACAAAACAAAAAGAGAAAGAGTCAGGAAACAAATTCCCGGCTCTTTCTCTTTTTTCATACCCGCGGCCGGGCCGGCAGCAGCCACTCGCCTCAAAAACAAAGTCCGGCCCCGGAGAGACAAGGTCGGACCTTGTTTGGCCTACGCCCGACCCCGGTTGCCCAAAGTCCGCCCCGCACCGACGGCCTACTGAGACAACGGCTGCAAAAAAGTCGCGCGCCTTCGTGCCGACAGGCCCGCAACATTCGCGAAAAGCGGCCGGAAACCGCTCCCAAAGGCCCCGACGGCCAAAAACTTGCGCTTTTGCTTTGCCACTCCCTTACCTTAAAGTAACTTTGCACTCGAAAATAAAAAACATACACAAATATCCGGATATGAGTCAGGTAAGAGTTCGTTTTGCACCGAGCCCCACAGGCCCGTTGCACATTGGCGGCGTGCGTACCGCCCTTTATAATTATTTGTTTGCCCGCCAGCACGGCGGTAAACTGATATTCCGCATTGAAGATACCGACAGCCACCGCTTCGTTCCGGGGGCTGAAGACTACATCATAGAAGCTTTCAAATGGCTGGGCATCACGTTTGACGAAGGCGTGAGCTTTGGCGGCGACAAGGGTCCGTACCGTCAGTCGGAGCGCCGCGAAATCTACAAGACCTACGTCAAGCAGCTGCTCGACGCCGGCAAGGCTTACATTGCGTTTGACACGCCCGAGGAACTCGACGCCAAGCGCAACGAAATCAAGAATTTCCAGTATGACGCCCACACCCGCGGCATGATGCGCAACTCGCTCACCCTGGGTGAGGAAGAGACAAAGCGCCTCATTGAAAGCGGCGAGCAATACGTGGTGCGCTTCAAGATTGAGCCGAACGAGGACGTTCACGTCAACGACATCATCCGTGGCGACGTGGTCATCAACTCGTCAATTCTTGACGACAAGGTGCTCTACAAGAGCGCCGACGAGCTGCCCACCTATCACCTGGCCAACATCGTTGACGACCACCTCATGGAAATCACCCACGTCATCCGCGGCGAGGAGTGGCTGCCGTCGGCTCCGCTGCACGTGCTGCTCTACCGCGCCTTTGGCTGGGAGGACAGCATGCCCCGCTTTGCCCACCTGCCGCTGCTGCTCAAGCCCGACGGCAAGGGCAAGCTCTCCAAGCGCGACGGCGACCGTCTGGGCTTCCCGGTATTCCCGCTGGAATGGACCGACCCCAAAACGGGCGAGCGCTCAAGCGGCTACCGCGAGAGCGGCTACCTGCCCGAAGCCGTGGTCAACTTCCTGGCCCTGCTGGGCTGGAACCCCGGAACCGACCAGGAAATCCTGTCGATGCAGGAACTCATTGACCAGTTCGACCTGGAAAAGTGCAGCAAGGCCGGTGCCCGATTTGACTACGTAAAAGGCACGTGGTTCAACCACGAATACATCCTCAAGAAAACCGACGCCGAGCTGGCCCCCGACTTCGACCGCATTCTGCGCCAGAACGGCATCGAAGCCCCCATGGAGCGCGTAACGGCCGTAGTGGGCATGATGAAGAGCCGCGTCAACTTCATCAAGGAGCTGTGGCCGCTGTGCAAGTTCTTCTTCGTGGCTCCCGAGAGCTATGACGAAAAAACCACCCGCAAGCGCTGGAAGGAAAACAGCCACACGCAACTCAGCGAGCTGTGTGACTTCCTGGAACAGCTCGACGACTTTTCGCTTGAAAATCAGGAAGCTCAGGTCATGAAGTGGATTGAGGAAAAGGAATACCGCACGGGCGACATCATGAACGCCTGGCGCCTGGCTCTGGTGGGCGAAGGCAAAGGTCCGCACATGTTCGACATCTCGGCCTTCCTGGGCAAGGAAGAAACCCTGCGCCGTACGCGCCGCGCCATCGAAGTGTTAGGATAACAAACGGCTGAACCGTATATACGCCCCCGAAGAACTGCTGTATGTATTCATTAGCCATTTACCTGTACATGTTCATGGTGCGTCTGGCTTCGCTCTTCAACCGGAAAGCCCGGCTGATGATGCGCGGCCACCGCAACACCTGGAAAATACTCCGCCGCGAAATCCGGCCTGAAGCCCGCTACGTGTGGTTTCATGCCGCTTCGCTGGGCGAATTCGAGCAGGGCCGCCCGCTCATGGAGCGCATGCGCCGCGAACATCCCGAAAAAAAGATTCTGCTCACCTTCTTCTCGCCTTCGGGCTACGAGGTGCGCAAGAACTACGACGGGGCCGACGTGGTGTGCTACCTGCCTTTCGACACGCCGCTCAACGCACGCAAGTTTGTGCGTCTGGCACACATCGAAACGGCCTTTTTCATCAAATACGAATTCTGGCGCAACTACATCGACGTGCTCTATCACAAAGGCATTCCGTGTTACAGCGTGTCGAGCATCTTCCGCCCCGAACAGATATTCTTCCGCAGCTACGGCCGGCGCTACGCCCGCGTGCTGAAGCGCATGACCCACCTGTTTGTACAGAATGAATATTCGCGCCAGCTGCTGGCCAACCGCCTGGGCATCACCCACACCACCGTAGTGGGTGACACGCGCATGGACCGCGTGGTGTCCATCATGCAGCAGGCCAAACACCTGCCCGAGGTGGAAAAGATGGTGAAGGACGCGCCCTACGTCATGGTGGCCGGCAGCACATGGCCGCCCGACGAAGACCTGATAATCAACTACTTCAACCAGCATCCGGAGCTTAAACTCATCATGGCGCCCCACGTGGTCAGCCCCGAGCACCTGCAGCAAATCGAAAGCAAGCTGCAGCGCCCCACCGTGCGCTATTCGCAACTGAAAGAGCAGCCCCGGGAGGCCGACTGCCTGCTGATTGACTGCTACGGACTGCTTTCAGCCATCTACCGCTACGCACAGATTGCCTACGTGGGCGGCGGATTCGGCGTGGGCATCCACAACGTGCCCGAAGCCGCGGTATACGGCATACCCGTCATCATCGGGCCAAACCACCACAAGTTTATGGAAGCCAACGACCTGCTGGCCAACGGAGGCTGCTTTGAAGTGAAAAACGCGGCCGACTTCAACACAACCGTCGACCACCTGCTCAGCCATCCCGACGCCCTGCAAAGGGCCAGCAAGGCCAGTGCCGAATATATTCACAACAGTGCCGGTGCAACCCGGAAGATTTACCATGTAGTCTATGGCGACTGACGCGGCCGAAACCTCCGGCAACCGCACCTCAAGAACGCACCAACCCACATCCACAAGCACCGTCGGGGCCACGCTCCGGCGGTGCAAAATAAATCGTTCCAAAAATCTGATAACTAAGAAAAAATAACTATATTTGCACGTTTTTATATCCCTTAAAAAGAGAAAATCAAGAACAAAATAAATAACCATCAAAATGCAAAACAAAGGATTCGTAAAGATCATTGCGGTATTACTTACCCTGATTTGCCTTTTCTACCTTTCGTTCTCAGCGGTGACAACCCACTATGAGAACAAGGCAGCAGCCATGGGTGAACAAGGCAAAAACTATCTCGACTCTATGCAGAACGAGAAAGTATGGCTCGGCTATACGCTGAAGCGTTGCCAGGAGCTGCAAATTAGTTTAGGCCTTGACCTGAAAGGCGGTATGAACGTCATTCTGGAAGTTTCCGTGCCCGACGTAGTGAAATCGCTGGCCGGCGACAATGCCACCAACCCCAACGTAGCCAAGGCTATTGCCGACGCCAAGAAAGAGGCTGCACAAGGAAATGGTGACTTTGTTGACCTGTTTGTGAAAAACTACCAGCAACTGGCCGGAATGAACCAGCTGGGTGGTATTTTCGCCGCACGTCTGGGCGAGAGCAACATCACCCCCTCAAGCACCGACGAGCAGGTAAAAGCCGTGCTCAACGAACAGGTAAAAGCTGCCGTAGGCAACTCGTTTGAGGTTCTGCGTACGCGTATCGACCAGTTCGGTGTGGTTCAGCCCAACATCCAGACCCTCGAAGGCAAAGGCCAGCTGGGTCAGATTATGGTAGAAATGCCGGGTATCAAGGACCCTGCCCGTGTAGAAAAACTGCTGCAGGGAAGCGCTAACCTGGAATTCTGGGAAACCTACCTGCTCAGCGAAGTAGGCGCCGCCATTAACTCGCTCGACAGCCGTCTGGCCGAAATCAACAAAGGCCAGCAGAAAACTACGGCCGACTCTACTCAGGCCGACTCCACCAAGGCTGCTGCTCCCAAAGCCGAAGGAAAGGCTGACCTCTCAGCCTTCAAGAAAGGCGCACAGCAGGCACAAAGCCAGGCCAACAACGCCCAGATGGAAAAAATCAAGGCTGAGCACCCGCTGCTCGCCCTGCTCAACCAGCAACTCTCACGCCCGGACAACTGCATTCTGGGTATCGTACAGGCACGCGACACGGCTGCCGTAAACGCCATGCTTCACTCTGAAGCTGCCAAGAGTATCCTGCCCTCCGACCTCGTGCTGGCATGGAGCGTTAAACCTCTTACTGAAAAAGGCATGCCCAAAGGTTACTTTGAACTCTATGCCTTGAAATCAACCAACGGCAAGCCTGCTCTGGGCGGCGACGTCGTATCAGACGCCAAGGACGAGTACGACCAGTTCCACCGCCCCTGCGTATCCATGACCATGAACTCTCAGGGTTCACGCGAATGGGCTCGCATTACACGCAACAACCTCAAGCGCCCCGTAGCCATCGTATTGGACAACAACGTATATAGCGCTCCTGCCATCCAGAACGAAATTACCGGCGGTATCTCACAGATTACCGGTAACTTCACGGCCGAGGACACCAAGGACCTGGCCAACGTGCTCAAGAGCGGTAAGATGCCGGCTCCGGCCAAAATCGTGCAGAGCGAAATGGTGGGCCCGTCACTGGGTGCCGCTTCTATCCAGGCCGGCTTTACGGCTTGTATCGTAGCCTTCGTGCTGTTGATGATATTCATGTGCGTAGTCTACGGGTTCATTCCGGGTATGGTAGCCAACGGCGCCATGATTCTGAACTTCTTCTTCACCTTTGGTGTGCTGACGTCTTTCCAGGCCGCGCTGACCATGTCGGGTATTGCCGGTATGGTGCTGTCGCTGGGTATGGCCGTTGACGCCAACGTGCTGATTTACGAACGTACCAAAGAAGAGCTGCGCGCCGGTAAGAACATCCGTCAGGCCATTGCCGACGGTTACGGCAACGCCTTCTCGGCTATCTTCGACTCCAACCTGACATCAATCATTACGGCCGTTATCCTGTTTGAGTTCGGTACAGGCCCCATCCGCGGTTTCGCCACAACGCTGGGTATCGGTATCTGCGCTTCGTTCTTTACCGCCGTGTGGATGACGCGTATCGTGTATGAACACTTTATGAAGAAAGACAAGTGGCAGCACCTGACGTTCAACACCCGCCTTTCGCGCGGATTCCTCGAGGGCAAGAATGTCCAGTTCATGCAGAAGTCACGTGTGTCATTCGTGGTGTTCGGCCTGGTGGTGCTCATCAGCGTTGGCGGTCTCATGCTGCGCGGCCTCTCGCAGGGCATTGACTTTACCGGCGGCCGCAACTTTGTGGTGCAGTTTGAAAAGCCCGTCACATCGGAGGCAATCGGCGCCGCCCTGGCTCAAAAGGTAAAGGCTGCCGACCCCAATGCCAACGTGTCAGCCCTGGCCATCGGTACGGACGGCCGCACCATACGCCTCACCACCAACTACCGCATCAATGAAGAGTCGCCTACCATCGACCGCGACGTGGAGCGCTTTATTTACGACGCCCTGCATGAGGGCGGCTTCATTACGGCCGATTACGACACGTTCATCGACCGTGAAAACCACGCCGGCGGCTCCATCATCTCCTCGCAGAAGGTAGGCCCCTCCGTGGCGGCCGACATGACCCGCGGCGCCATCCTCAGTGTGATTTTTGCGCTGGCCGCCATCTTTATCTATATTCTTATCCGGTTCCGCAACTTGGCGTTCTCCGTGGGCTGCGTCATCTCTCTGGCCATCGATGCCCTCTTTATTCTGGGCGTGTTCTCGCTGTGCTGGGGCTGGCTGCCCATCTCGCTCGAGGTTGACCAGACGTTTATCGGCGCCGTGCTCACCATCATCGGTTACTCCATCAACGACAAGGTAGTGGTATTCGACCGTATCCGCGAGTACATCCGCCTGTATCCCAACCGCGACCGCATGATCCTCTTTAACGAGGCTCTGGACCACACCCTTACCCGAACCGTCATGACGTCAGCCACCACCACGCTGGTGCTCATCGTGATTCTCGTTCTAGGTGGCGACAGCATCCGCGCCTTCTCATTCGCCATGATTCTGGGTGTCATCTTCGGTACGCTGTCTTCTATCTTCCTGGCTGCTCCTATTGCTTACCTCGCGCTCAACAAGCGCGACCGTAAGGAAAGCAAGAGCAAGACCGTTGTAGCACAAGCCTAATCCGTCGGGCACCGCCCGAAGGCGGCGCCACAACATGCCACATACCGACGCGGCAGACTTTTTTCCAACCGGACAAAAGTTTGCCGCGTTTGTTTTGCCCGAACTCCGGCAAATAGCCCATGAAACGAACCGCAAAAGACGACGTAAGTACAGGGGCCGCGCCGCTCCCGTCTCCGCACGCCGCTTCGGAACATGTCGCAAAGCACGGAGCGGAAAGAAAAAAAGGTGGCTTCTGAAAAAAAACAGCCGCCGCCCTACACTTTTTTCCCGGCACCTTGCCGGCCCTTCCACGCCCTGCGGGAGACGGGAGAAAAACGTGAGCGGAAAAAATTTCTTACTTTTTTCCGTTACAAACCGCCCCTGCCGTCGTTTACTTGATGAAGGCGCTTCCAGGCGGCCACGGCAACAGCCTGAGGCCCGAGCGGAGAGAAAAGAAAACCTCAAAACCATCACCCACAAGAAAAAGCCCATGAGCGAACCCAATCTACTTTCAGCCTACCAACGTATTCACCTGCGTCTGCGCAGGCTGGCTACGCAGCTGCTGGGCAGCTCCGACGAGGCTGAGGACGTGTTGCAGGACGCCTTCTGCAAGCTGTGGGTGACCCCGTCGGCCACGGACAAACAGCCGCACGAGGCCGAAGCCCTGCTGACCACCACCGTGCGCCACCTCTCCATCGACCACCTGCGCCAGCGCGAACGCCGGCCGCAAGTCTGCCTCGACGAGGGACGCGACGCCGCTCCCGCCACAACTGAAGACGAAGCCCTCGGGCGTGAAGAACGCTTCCGACAACTGGAAACGGCCGTAGAGCAATGCCTCACGCCCCTGCAGCGCGACATTCTTCACCGCCATGAATACCGGGGCGAGGATTTCAGCAGCATAGCCCAAAGCCTCGGCATGCAGCCGGCTGCCGTAAGGATGCAGCTCTCGCGCGCCCGACAAACCATCAGAAACTACTTTAAAACCACACCGCAATGAGCCACAAACACCGTTATTCCGACCTCGCCTACTGGAAATGGCTGACCGAGCGCTACTTTGACGCCGAAACCACGCCTGAGGAAGAGCGCGAACTGTGCCGCTTTCTGGCCTCGCCCGAAGGGCAGCAACCGCAATTCGACGACGTGCGCCACGTGATGGGCTACCTGATTACGGGCCGGCGACACCACCCC
>ULUY01080856.1_pt1 | contig 12477 bp, 7 predicted proteins | sample 1959031 | NCBI WGS metagenome assembly ULUY01 (sample SAMEA4835774, study PRJEB28245) | human gut metagenome | biome: gut microbiome; material: fecal sample | place: Denmark | collected 2008
ATAATCCAGCCCAGAGAGATGACTAAAAGTGCCAGGAAGATTCTCATGGGCACAAAGATAGAAACTTTCTTTATCTATCTCAGTTAGTAATACTTGAAAAACATTTTATCGTTCGAAATAACTTTTGGAGTGTAAACGTAATGTTGCGTCAACCGGTAGCGCAATAGTGCGTCGGGTGTCAGCGTAACGTTGCGTCGGGTGTCAGCGTAACGTTGCGTCGAGTGTTAGCGCAATGTTGCGTCGGGCATCGACGCAATACTACGTCGACACCCAACGCTATGTAGCGTGGTTTTATACTACTTTCAAAGCCATCGGGTAAATCAGTGTACATGGATTCATTTTATAGAGAAAGGAACGTAAACAGACAACATCAGGTCTGAAAAATGACCACGTCGTCCCATAGCCGGTCCGTCATTAAAATGTTTCAGTACATCCAATAAACCATATTGGTAAGATAGACCTAACTCACAGCGTTTGCTAATGCGATACCCTAATTTAGCTACAATACTGACATCAAATACTGTTTGAGGTTGTACATAGAGTGTGGGTGAAGCTCCCACGCCTGCATGAAACTTATCCGTAATCAGGTAATTCCATGTGGCAGTTACAGAAATGGGCATAATGAAATCAGTAAAACTTTCTCCGGGGGGAATAACGTAATCTCCGGGTTTTACTTTGTCGATATCTCCAAGTTGAGCAGCTTTGTATTTATAGACCTGCATTCCTTGGAATCCGATCGTAGCATCCAAATCAATAAACGACTGTTGCTGGGGTAAGAAACGGAATCGATACCCGATCATTCCATTGCCTTTTACGTCGTTATTATAGCCATAACGAGGTTCGGGACTATATACCGATCCGTCTTGCATGGGGAAACCCACGCCTCCACCTACTAATAATCCATGCTCCACTTTCTGTGCAAAGACAGAAGATGAAACTAACAATAAAAGGAATAATAACTTTTTCATTCTAATCAACCTTTTCATCTTATACATAGCTTAAACCATAGACAAAAGAACAATTCTATCCGCATACAGCCAAAGTTTTCTGTACTTTTATACAGGACAAGGTCTGTTTGATTATCAAGAAGTTAAAAGAAAGATACAGGACAACGAGTTCTTCTTCCTTCGTTGAGATCGATTAGTTATCAAAGCGTTATCCCCATAAGGCTAAATGTTCGTACAATTTCTCTTCCGAACCGGTTATTTTCAGCTTCTGGCGGATACGCGTACGGTTTTTATACGGCGTATCAATGTTGACGTTTAACAGGAAAGCCTCTTGCTTGGAGTCTAATTGGAAAAATGACAGGTAGCAATATTTCTTTTCGGTCGGGGTAATACCGGCCAGAACCAGACGTTCGGACAAACTGGGGTACATCGTGTCTATACATTTATAAAGGGCTTTCCAGTCTTTGTCCGTCAGTAGTTCTTTATGATCGGGATTAGGTGTAGATACTGATTTTTGTATCTTCTTGTAGATAGTTGATTCCTGTAGTAAATATTGCCGTTGCTGAATATATTGCTGCTTCAGTAGTTCCACTTCCTGTGCTTTCTGGTCGTATTCACTTTGTTTCTGGCGTAGCTCTTCTTGATTGTCCTGTTGGGCAGCCTTTAGTTGGCAGGAAAGACTATCCAACGCCATTTGTTGTTCGAGCAAATGACTTTTCTGTTCCTGCAATTCATCAGCTTGCTGGGCTATTTTCAGATTCTTGCGGACAATCAATAATCGATAAGCTAAAGCCATACATAAAATAATCAATAAGGCAATGAGCAAAAGTTTGAATTGATTTGAACGGACTTCCCGCAGATGCATGTTCTCAGAAAGAACTCTTGTGTATGCGTATTTATCTTCCAACCCTTGTATTTGTACTTTATTGCGAGCATCCAAAAAACTATAAGATGTATCCACATATTGTTCTAATGCCTCTAATGCCAATTGTAAATGGCCTTCTTCTTTTTCCAATACAAACCACAAGTAAAACTTATCAATAAAAACATCTTTATTGTAAGATGAGCTTTTAATCTTGTTTAATGAACTACGCGCTTGATCTAACTTATTTTGTGTAAGGTATAAATCTGCTAAAGCTAAATAATCAGCAGCAACCTCTGTTGTGTCAAAATTGATAGCTTGCTCTAAATATTTCTCAGCTAAACAATAGGCTCCCTTTTCTTTATAGATATTACCTAGTCCATTTAAAATCTCTGATTTAGCTAAGGAATCTCCCCAAATAGTTATCATCGAATCCGCACGCAGCATATACTTCAAAGCGATATCCAACGAGTCCATAAAGGTATAATTCCGACTGACATCCCTAAAAGCAAAGGCTTGGCTACGATGGTTTTCGGCCTGCTGGAAATAACGGGAAGCAGTCAGGTATTTTTCGACTGCTTGCGAAAACAAACCTTGAAATTCATATACATCACCCATATAACTGGAAATATACCCCGACTGGTTCGGCTTATTTTCCAGGATACTCTGCTGCAAGGCTTCGGTGTAAGTCCGCAAAGCGGCTTCCTGACCCAGGTCGTCCATATAGGTACGGCCTAAATAAAGGGCGGTTTGCAGTTGTTCATCTATTGTGCCGTGTCGTTTCATATATCGGTATGCCCGCTCCATTTGGGGCACATAAGGCAACGGCGTACCAATCGAATCGGCCAGTTGGCATAGCATTAAGCACCAGCTAGCATTGACTTCCGGGCTTAACAGCTCCGGATGGGCAACACTGTCTGTCAACAGGACATGAGCCGCCTCGGGATCAGACTGCATCAAAGGAGCAGCCTGTTCCATCTGCCGGATGGCGTTGCGGTCAGCTTCATTCGTGCAGCCTTGCGTGATCCAGCCCAGAGCGATGATTAAAAGTGCCAGGAAGATTCTCATGAGCACAAAGATACAACTTTCCGGATATTAACCAACTGCATTCCTGCTAACACTAAATAACAATACATCACAGACTGATAACCCAATCTTTGGGAAACGACTTCTACTTTCGCTACAGATTAAATGCGAAAGAAGATGAAAAGAAAGATGATGGGAATCGTGGCCGGCTGGCTGTTGGTTTATGCCGGAGCGATAGAGGCACAAACGGTTTCGGGGCGTGTGGTGGATGAGGCCGGAAAACCGTTGGATGCGGTATCGGTAGTGTTACAGCGTGCGGATTCTACGTTTGTCGGGGCCGTCGTGACCGACACAACAGGTGTTTTCTGTTTTGATCCGGCGGTATTTCCTTACCGGTTGGTCTTACAGCATTTGGCGTATGCTCCTAAAGAATGGAGCGGAACGAGTGAACAAACCGGCGACATCCCTTTAACGGCAAACGATCGAGCCTTGCAGGAAGTGGTTGTTACGGCCGAACGCCCGTTGGTGCAGGTGGAAGACGGCAAATTAGGATACGATTTGTCGGTTCTGGCAGAACAACGGATTGTCAACAATGCTTTCGAGGCTTTGGCCGAACTGCCTGGAATTACGGAGAAGGACGGGACATTGTCGTTGGCGGGAGCTTCGTCTCTGACCATCGTACTGAATGGAAAACCCACCACCATGACGGCTTCGCAATTGGAAACCTTGTTGCGGAATACACCGGTCGATCGGGTGGAAAAAGCTGAGGTGATGTATAGCGCGCCGCCTGAATACCATGTACGTGGAGCTGCTATCAATGTCGTCTTGAAGAAGGCAACCGATCATTCCTTTTCCGGTGAAGTCTCGGCCGATTATCGGAACCAGTATTTCAACGATGGGAATGCGAATGCGAACTTCCGTTATACAACTCCCAAGCTGGCAGTGGATGTGATGTATGGAACAGCCAACGACAAGAAGATGACAAAGATCGATTTGTATTCGCGCCATACGTTGCAAGGGCAAGTCCATGATATCCGGAATGAGGAAGAAATCCGGGAAAAAGGATGGGTACATCATCTCCGTGGAGCCTTCGAATATCACTTGGATGACAAGAACCGGGTGGATGTATCTTACTTCGGCAGTTATACTCCGTCGTATAAAGGAAATTCCTATACAACCGGAAACTTCCAGAAAAGCTTGCTGAATAAAGAGACCGATAAGCGACTGCATAATGTCTCTTTACGCTATACATCCGGTTTTGGTCTGGAGCTGGGTGGTGATTATACGGCTTATCGAATGAACAATGCGCAGCAGATGCAGGTGGATTATTCCGATGGCAGCCGGAAATCATTCGATCTATCCGGTGGTCAGCAGATTGATAAATATACGGTTTATGCCGATCAGTCGCATGCTTTACCTGAAAACTGGACCTTGGGCTATGGCTTGTCTTATGATTTTGCCCGAAGTCGGGATTATCAAGTCTATCAGGATGTGCAAGGCGCTGTGGATGCTCAAGACACGCACTCCGACCTGAAGGAACATACGGCAGATTTGTATGTATCGCTCGGCAAGCAATTCGGAAACGGCACTCACTTTTCCGTTTCGGCAACGGGTGAATATTATGAATTGGGCAATTACCAGCGATGGGCTTTTTATCCGCAGGCTTCGTTCCTTTGGATGATTCGGCCGGAACACATGTTGCAAGTCTCTTTATCGTCAGACAAGACATATCCGGATTATTGGTCAATGCAGTCGGCTGTCAGTTATCTGGATGGTTATTCCGAGATCCACGGAACACCCGGTTTGCGCCCGGCCAACCAATACGGCTTATCGGGTACGTATATCTGGAAGCAGAAATATCTCTTGACAGCCTTCTTTGAACATACAAACGATTACTTTACGCAGTCGCCTTATCAGTCGTCCGATCGGCTGGCTTTAATTTACAAAATGCAGAACTGGAATTACATGCGGCAATACGGTGTGGTGGCCAATATTCCTTTTTCGGCTGGTTCGTGGTATCGGGCAAAATACAATGCTTTGGGAATGCGGATGCACCAGCGTTGTGATGATTATTTTGATATTCCCTTTAACCGGAAGAAGTGGGTATTCGTTACTTGGCTCGACAATACATTCAAGGTCGGAAAACATGTGTCGTTCGAATTAAACGGCCGGTATCAGTCGGCTGCCATACAAGGTACGTTCGATATCCAGCCGTTGTTTAACCTGGAAGCTGCCGCCAAGTGGACCTTTGCCCATGAGAAAGCTTCCATCTCTATCCGGGGAAATGATTTGCTGAATACCGGTTATCCCAAAACAGAAGTCCGTTTCAAAGGACAATATCTGGACATGGATAACTCCTTTTATAACCGGAGTGTGACTATACATTTCGTGTATCGTTTCGGTGGTTATAAAGAAAAGAAACAAAAAGAAGTCGATACATCCCGTTTCCGTCTTTAATGATGATCTTTCATACCTAAATTGAAAAAGCCTTATGAGACAGCTGGTATATATTTTTGTTTTGTGTGGACTCTTCTCTTGGGAGAGCTGGTGTCAGTCGTTAACCGAACAGGAACAATTGCTACGGGAAGGACGCCGATTGGAAGAATGCCTGGACTATCAATCCGCTTACCCGGTTTATCAGCGTTGCCTGGCATTGGATTCAACTTCCGTAGAAGCCATCAATGCGATGGCGCGTGTATCGATGAATATGGGAAAGACAGGCGAGGCACGTTCGTTTTTCCAAAAGACACTTCGGCAGGACAGTACGAATTTTTATGCCAACTATCAGCTGGCGCGCCTGTATGCGATGGAAGGAAACTATCCGCAAGCAATCAAGCAATACAAGTGGATTCAGCAGCAAGATACTACACAAGTCAATCCGTTGGTATATAGCCAGCTGGCCGATTGTTACTTGAAAATGGATTCTTTGCTGGCAGCTACCGCCTGTTATTATAATGCTTTCATGGCAAACCGGGAACATGTAGGTGTAGCCAATGGCTTTGTCAACTGTCTGCTTCGTTTGGGTGATGCGAATATAGAAACAGCTGTGCAGGTGTGTGATACCGCTCTCAAGTATAATCCGGGCAACCGGGTCTTGATCAAAAGTAAGGCGATGGCCTGTTTCATGAACAAATCCTATGAAGAGGCCGATTCATTGTATCAGTTCTTGTTGCAGGAAGGCGATTCTACTTTCCTGAATCTGAAATATGCCGCTGCTTCCCGTTATTATGCCGGCCGGCAATTACAATCCATTCCTCTATTGGAAAAAGCCTATAGTCATGATACGACAGATATTGAAACCACCCTGCTGTTGGGAGCCGCTTTAGGAATGACCTACGACCGGAAGCAGGCCTTTCGTCTGTTCAAGCAGGCAGAACAACTGATGCAACCAGCTCCGGCCTGGGTAAATCTGTTATTGGTTTCCCGGGGAGAAACATTATGGCGAGACGGAAAAGAACAGGAAGCCATCCTTCTTTTCTATCAGGCCTGGAAGAAAAATCCGGAGCGCCTGGATTATTTATATCGGATCGATGCCCACTTACCCAATCGGGGCGATAGGTACAAAACCGATAAAGAACGGGCGCAGGCATGCTTCATTAAATATAAATACGTAACGGAATGGATCAAGACCGGGAAAAGCCTGAAAGGATTCCAGCGATATCAGCCCTTTTTCCAATACCTCTACGAAGAAGCCTTCTTCCAAGGGAAGCAGGAACTCCTCTTACTTTCACCAACCGGCGAACAAGAATCCATTTCAATCACTGCATTTAAAGAATTAATGAATCTGTTGGAAGTGTATGGGGGAGAAGAGGAAAACAATTTGTTTTAAGTTGTATTTAGATAAACAGTATGCAGCTAAAAACTTGCGTCTTAATTTCTTATTGTCATTTAATATTTTGTTTTCTATTTGTGCTAATTTTATTGTTAATATCTTTGATTTTATCATATGAATATTTATTTTTGCGGCAAAGTTCTTTTAAAAAGATGTTTAGAATATATTGTTTTTAATAGCCTTAATAAACAGTTGTTGTGTAATTTTAATGATGTAATTATGGCAAGCAAAAAGAAAATTTTTATTCCGAGGTTACTATTCTCTTTGTCATTAGCTTGTGTAGTTGGTGATGGGTATGCAAATGGAATTATAGACGACATTTCTCCAGTGGTGATGCAGGATGGCAAAACAGTTTCTGGTCTTGTTTTGGATGAAACGGGCCCTGTTATTGGGGCATCTGTGATTGTAAAAGGAACGACAATAGGAACTGTAACAGACATGGATGGTCATTTTTCAATTCCCGGGGTGAAAAAAGGAGATGTTATTCAAATATCTTATGTTGGTTATTCAACTCAAGAAAGTGTTTGGGATGGAAAGAGTCAGCTGAAAATAACACTTAAAAGTGACTCGCAGGATTTGGATGAAGTCGTTGTTGTCGCATATGGAACAGCCAAGAAATCTTCATTTACAGGTTCTGCAAGCGTTGTCAAATCAGATCAGCTTGAGAAAATTTCTGGAACAAGTTTTGCTGAAGCTCTTCAAGGCATGAGTGCTGGTGTAAATGTTTCGAACAATGAAGGTAATCCAGGTGGTGATACCCGAATTCAGATACGTGGTATTAGTTCTATGTCTGGTCAGACAACACCTTTGATTATTGTTGATGGCATGCCTTATGATGGAAGTTTAAATACAATTGCTCCTTCAGATATTGAATCGATGACCGTTTTAAAGGATGCTGCCGCTTCTTCTCTTTATGGTTCACGAGCAGCAAATGGTGTTTTGGTTATTACTACTAAAAAAGGAAAAGCAGGGAAACCTGTGATTAATTTCAGAGGCGCTTGGGGTACTTCCGACAATGCTGTAAAAAATCCGACAAAAGCAGATCCTTATCAGCAATTGACAAATACTTGGAGAGCCATTTATAACGATAAGTATTATTTGGAAGGAATGGATAAACAGGCTGCGGGCGATTATGCGTCTCAGACTGTACTTGGTCACATGGTTAATCCGAGAGTCAATTCTCAAGGTGAAACAGTGTATGTGACACCTTTTAAGTGGACAGGAGATGCTTCTAATTATGTTTTACATGATGGTAACGGTAATTGCTGGACTAATCCTGATTTGGAGATGGTTTGGGATGAAAGTGATTATGACTGGTATGGAGCTGTGTTTTCTAGAAAATTGAGACAGGATTATGGTATTGATGTAAGTGGTGCGACAGAAAATGGAAAAACAAACTATTATACATCTTTATCTTATTTGAATGATAAAGGATATGCGAATAAACAATATTACAAGCGTTATTCGTTTAGAGCAAATGTGACTTCTGAGGTGGCAAAATGGTTAACAATGGGCGGTAGTTTAGCTTATAGTTATTACCGGCAGAATACATCGGGGGCCAATCGGGCTTTGGTCTTTTCAAATACATTGAACTCTCCTTGGCTTAGAAATGAAGATAATACAGACTGGTATTATTCTGAGAAGACTGGTGATCGAATTTATGATTTTGGAGAGAATAGTTCTAATTTCTTTGGAATTCATGTGTTGGCTAATGGAGGTGATTATTGGAATAATCCTAATGATGAGGATTTTGATTGCTATGATGGAAATATGGTAACAGCCCATTATTTTGCAGATTTTACTTTACCGTTTAATATAAAGTTTAAAACTTCTGCGAATTTGGATGACATTACTAAAAGCGAGTACGTTTATACTTCTGCAATTCACGGTGATGGACAGTTAAAACCGTATGGAGTAACTGTAAAAACTTCAGGAGGAACGGCGACAAGAAATACCTGGAGAACAACTTCTTTGACATGGAATAATGTCTTGAACTGGGATAAAACATTTGGCTCGAATACGTTTAGTGTAATGTTGGGACATGAACTGTATTCTTATAATAAAACATACAGTCATTCTTATGGAGAGGGTATTATGCAGATGGAACAGTACGAATTAGCTTCGACAACAAAAAACTGGGAGGCAAATTCGTGGAGAAACAGATATACCTTGCTGTCCTTTTTTGGAAAAGTGGATTATAATTGGGATAACAGATATTATTTATCAGCCTCTTTACGAAGAGATGGTTCATCTCGATTCAGTCCGGATAGCCGTTGGGGAAATTTCTTTTCAGTAGGAGCTTCTTGGCGTATTTCTAAAGAAAAATTTCTGGAAGGTGTAGATTGGATAGATAATTTGTCTCTTAGAGGAAGTTATGGAACCTCAGGAAATGATAAATTAATTCCACGTGATACGGGAACAGGAACTTCTTCTGCCGATGATGAGATTTTATATGCTTATCAGGGATATTATACATCTGATAATTTATACGGAAATGCAGGATATAAGCCGAAGACAGTTGCAACGCCAAATCTGAAATGGGAAAAGAATGAGCAGTATAATGTTGCATTAGATTTCTCCTTTTTTAATAGGTTTAGTGGAACGATTGAATATTATACTCGTAATTCTAAGGATCTTTTGTATTATAAAGCATTGCCTTTGTCTGCTCAAGTGGGTGATGCTACAGGCTTTAATACAAATTTGGGAAATATTCAGAATAGAGGTGTTGAACTGACGTTAAGTGCAGTTCCTGTTCACACTAAAAATTTCCAGTGGAATATTGATTTTAATTTTTCAACATTGAAAAATGAAGTCACCTATTTACCTGACGGAGCCTATACATATGAAAACAGAGGGGCAGGATATAAGCTGGAAGAAGGATATTCCATTTTTGAGTTTTATATGGTTAAAAATGCTGGAGTAAACCCAGATAATGGTAATATGCGATATTGGATTAGAGATGATAATGGAGGATGGACTACCACTGAAAATTATTCGGATGTCACAGTGGATGATTATCAGTATTGTGGAACTGCCATACCAAAGGCTTTTGGCTCTTTAACCAATACGTTTAAATTAAATGACTTTGATTTGTCTTTTATGTGGTATGCTTCTTTTGGATCTAAAATGTGGGATTATCAGTATCAGGAAAGAACGACTGTTCGAGATGGGGTTGGTATAATTCAGGATTTAGTAGAAGGAGAAGTCTGGATGGAACCAGGTGATAATGCAAAATTCCCACGTTGGTCTGCTTCTAATTATTCCGATACACGTAGAAATTCTGATTTTTATTTGTTTAATAATGATTATTTGCGCTTGAGAAACTTAACATTTGGCTATACATTACCTAAAAATCTGACACAGAAGATAGGCATTTCTAATGCCCGTGTATATTTGTCTGGAGACAATTTGCTGACTTTTGGACCTGCAGCTAAACGTCACACTGAACCAGAAACAGGATTGTCTGGTAACAATTATAATGGAAATGCTGATACTGATAATGGTATTCAAGGTTCTAGACGAGTATATATGGCTGGTATTCAAGTTACATTTTAAACAATTGAATTATGAAAAGAATTTTAAGAACGATTAGTTATATTGTATTGGTAGTTTTTGTTTTAGGCTTTACAAATTGTAATGATGAATTAACAACTCGTTCTTCAACGGATGTAGAAGAAGAGACGATATTAGCAAGTACAACAGGCCTGAATATGGCTCTAAGATCTGCTTATCATTATTTATTAATGGGAGAATCTTATTCCAGTCAAAATGATATTTGTTATACGGGTATGCCCGGTTTAGCAATTTGGTTCGATGCTGCTGGCGAGGATATTATTAGTACCAAAAACTATGGTGGATCTCAGGAAGACGCGTATAATTTTGCTCCTGACCGGACTCGTTCTTCTGGAGTTTATGCAAAACGTATTTGGGGCAACTTTTATAAAATAATTAATCAGTGCAATATCATTATTGACGCTTTACCTGAGGCAACTGGAACAGACGAGGAAAAGTCTGAAATAAAAGGACAGGCCCTTGCTATGAGAGGTTTGAGTTATTTTGTTTTACTTACAACTTATCAGCAGACTTATGCGATAGCAAAGGATAAGCGTGGTGTCATTTTGAGAACATCGGCTGATGATCCTGATTCGATGCCTTTTTCAACTGTTGAACAATGTTACCAACAAGTTGTTGCAGATTTAAAGGAAGGTGTTTCATTGCTTTCTTCTTTTGAGAGAACTGAAAAGTGGCAAATTGATGCAGATGTAGCCAATGGTTTTCTTGCCCGTGTTTATCAAGTTATGGGTGATTGGGAAAATGCCCTGGCATCAGCTAAAGCTGTTTATGATGACTATTCAACATTAATGACGCGTGAACAATGGTGCAGTGGCTTTGATAATTTTTTAACAGATGGTTGTCCTGAATTGGTTTGGGGAGTAAAATATACAAATGTTTCAAATATCAGTACTTGTACGATTTTTAATCTTTGGTATAATCAGGATCCCAGTTATGGTGAAGGTATGACACAAGGCCCTATATATAGTTTTATTAATTTCTTTGTGGATTCAAAATATGTTGATTTATTTGATGATACAGACTATAGAGGAACCAAGTGCGAAAAGGCAGAAGGCGTTACGGATGACGATGAAAAAAATGTTATGTTCTGGCATCGTACGAATAATGGAGATGTTGAAATTAAGGCTAAATGGGCTTATAATAAATTTAAGTATTATGGAGATGCTAACGGGGCTCCAATGGGAAATACATATCCTGAATTGCCTTTGATGCGAAGTGCTGAAATGTTATTGATCATGGCTGAGGCGGAAGCAAATTTAGGAAATGTTTCTTCTGCATTGACTTATCTAAATATGTTGCAATCTGCCAGAATGGTGTCAAAGCAAACGACAGCAGAAGCTAAAGATGAATTATTGGAGGAAATATATAAAGAGCGTCGTAAAGAATTGTTGGGAGAAGGTGTTACGGGAACTTATGATTTACTTCGGTTACAAAAACCGTTGTATCGTTATGCCGCAACAAATGAGAATCCTGCAGGACATTATTCTTGGGGATTATTATATTTAGATGGTTATAATGCTTCTGATAGCCAACCTTATGGGTATTTGCCTTCAAATGATTATCGTTTTATCAATCAGATTCCAGAATTGGAATTAACAAATAATACGGCAATCAGTCAGAGTGATCAAAATCCATTTAGTGGTCAGTAATGTGTGAAATAGATTCTTTTTGAATCAGCTTATTCCAAACTAAACGGGAATCGAAAGTAAATCCAGTGAGGATCGAAATCGATTCCCGTTTATTTGATTTTAGAAGGTAGGCAGGAAATAGAAAAAAGCCGGCGTCTTTTGATGAAAAGCCGGCGAGAAATGATAAAAACACGCCGGCTTTTGGTCAATTGAGAATGGAAAATTAAAAATTGAGAATTGAGGATTGAAAATTGAGAATTAAAAGAAGAAAAATAAGAGGAAAGGAAGAAAAGCAAGAAGGGAAAAAGGACCGGCCTAACGGAGACGGCGTAAAGCAAATTGCGAGCGGAGCGTAAAGAAATCCCGGCTGTCTGAGCGCAAAGCGCGAGTTATCCGGGATTTTAGCGGAGGGAAGCTAATTTGTAGCCTTCGAAGTGTAGCCTTGACCTTTTGGTTCTTTTGGGTCAAGCCAAAAGAACGGGGAAAAGTAATTCCGAAAGAAGGAAGAAAAAGTGCATTCATAACACCCTGACAATCAGGAAAAGCAAAAAATAAATAGAAAAAAGTAGCAAAAACATTTGGAGGATATGTTATAAAGCAGTACTTTTG
>ULUY01002744.1_pt1 | contig 12442 bp, 18 predicted proteins | sample 1959031 | NCBI WGS metagenome assembly ULUY01 (sample SAMEA4835774, study PRJEB28245) | human gut metagenome | biome: gut microbiome; material: fecal sample | place: Denmark | collected 2008
GCGATGACCGCGAGCGCGGCAATGCCGAGAAGCAGTTTTTTTGTTTTGGCGTTCATTACGGGCTTTGACATGATAAAAAATGTCCTTTCTGTACGTGCCGCCGAACGTGCGGTCCGAGGCATATTATATCAGAAAATCGCCCGCCGCGCAATAGCCGACGGGCGATGAAAGCGGATTTTCATTGCACATTGCGGAAAGATCGATCCGTAAGTTCGTTTTCCGTTCTCAGCTCAAAATGCCGCGGCAGATCAAAAATGCTTTCTTTTAAAAATACCGGATAAAAATATTCATCCCGCAGGCGTTCAAACGGCAGCCACTCGAATATGTGAACGTGCTTTCCTTCATTGACCGTAAAGCGTTCGCCTTTATCATGCAACCCGGTCTCGGATATGTCCGTCAGAAAATAGATGCACAGCTCATGATAGTTGAGCCCGTCAACATCCTCGGTAAAAAAGCCCTGATTCAGCCACAGCGGGCGAACGATCTTCGGTGTTACGCCGAGCTCTTCTTCAACCTCACGTATAACTGCGCATTCGGCGGTCTCACCCATTTTCACTCTGCCGCCGGGAAGGTAAAAATACGGCGAGCGTTCATCGTGCATGGCAAGTATTTTATTGCCGGATATCATTACGGCGCAAACTCTGTAATTGAATTTTTCCTGCCCGGCGGTATAAGTGATGTCCATTTTTACCTCGTGATCTCTATCGTTTTATGCTTTTTTTCGCGTCAGCACGGCTCCGACGACGGCTGTCGCCAGCAAAAGCGGAGCTGCTCTGACAAACAGATACTCAAACACGTGAAGAGCTGCCGCAATGATCGCCGTTTCGGGGTCGGTGCGATCCCACCCGAGGTATGAGCCGCCGATGACCGCAAACGCGGCAATGATCGCTGCCGTGCCGGCGCCGAGGGCAATAAACAGCCAATGAAGCACCCTTCTTTGGGCATTTTTTCTTTCCGCAAGCTGTGAGTTTATCACCTCAAGCTTTTCGGCGATCGCTCTCAGGTCGTCGGCGGGCGCCGCAGTGATATTTTCTCCGAGCAATGCGCTTACCGGCGTTTCAAGCGCTTCGGATATGGCGATGAGCATATCGGAATCGGGGACAGACAAGCCCTGTTCCCACTTTGAAACGGTCTGGCGCACTACGTTCAGCCTTACGGCAAGCTCCTCCTGCGAAAGTCCTTTTGATTTTCTTAATGTTTTGATATTTTCGTTCAACATGACTGATAGCCTCCTTTTTTCAGCCGTTCTCCGGCTGTCGGCACAATTATACGGCATAACTGCCGTTGCGGCAAGCAACGTGAATTAACATCGGCGCGCAAGAAGGAAAAATCGCGTACCGTTGCTGTTATTTTATTTTCCGATATCCGATTTGTCTGTATTTATTGTACCATAAATGCGTTTGTATTTCAACAGCTTCATATTGGTTAGCGGAATAGTGACCTTATTCCGCTTTCGCCTCCCGAAACGGCAGGTATTCAATAAACTTACGCACGGCGGGAGTCAGATGGTCGCTGTCTTTCATTGCAAGCCCGACAGAGCGGTAATAAGGCTCGGCAAGTGAGCGTATTTCGATACGATAGGGAACGCGCCGCAGTATCAGGTCGGGCAGAATGTTGATGCCGAGTCCTTTTTCCGCCATAGCCATGATCGCAAAATCCTCCCATGTGGTGAACCGGATGTCGGGTGTCACATGACAGGCGTTCAAAAGCTCGGTGACTTCCGTTTTTCCGCCGTGTTCGAGCAAAAGAAATGGCTGACCGTTAAGATCGTTTACCCCGATCGTTTCTTTTTCCGCGAGAGGGTGCCCGACCGGCAGAATGACCTTGTATTCATCCTGCGTCAGCGGGATCGTGTCAAACTTGCCCTCGGTGGGGAGCCGAAGAAAGCCGCAATCCACGCGTCCGTCGGCGATCCAGCGCTCAACTTCATCATAATCGCCCAAAAGCATTTCATATCCGATCCCCGGATAGTCACGCCGAAGCTTTGAAAATATATTCGGCAGCCAGTTTATCGCAACGCTTGAAAAGGTACCGATGCGAACCGTGCCTGTCTCAAGCCCCTGCATACGGAGGATCTGCCCTTCAAGCTCGTCGTACCCGCAGAGCGCCTTGCGGAGGTACGGTAAAAGCTGTTCTCCGGCCGAGGTGAGGCAAACGCCGCTTTTGCTGCGTTCGAGCAAGGTCATGCCCCACTCGGATTCAAGATCGGCGATCATTTTGCTGACCGAGGACTGCGCGTAGTGAAGATCCTCGGCGGCTTTGGTGAAGCTGCCCCTTTCAACGGTCCTGACAAAGGCGAGATATTTCAGCAGAGGGTTTTCCATCTTCTATACATTCCGTTCTTCGATATATTGCATCAATAATATTCGCTTTTTATATTATATCATGCGGTGTATAATATTTCAATAACCTATCGGAGGGTCAGAGACATGAATTTCAAAACTGCGGATACGGACATGCTTCACGGTCCGCTTACAAAGAAAATACTGTTGTTTACGCTTCCCATTGCGCTGAGCAGCATTCTTCAGCAATTGTTCAATGCCGCCGACACGGCGGTAGTCGGTTATTTCGGAAACAAGGACGCGCTCGCGGCGGTGGGCACCAATACCGAGATCATCGCGCTGATAGTCACGGTGTCCTCGGGGCTGTCTGTCGGTGCGAATATACTTGTTGCGGGGCTGATCGGTAAGGGCCGCAGGGAAGAGATACCGTTCGCCGTCCGAACGTCGGTCGTGATGGCAGTTATAATCGGCATATCCGGAATGATCTCGGGGCAGTTTGCTGCCGAGCCGCTTTTGCGGTTGATACAAGCCCCGGAGAATATCCTGCGGGACGCCACGCTGTATCTGCGCATCTATATGTTCGGCTACCCGTTTCTTTTGCTTTACGATTTCGGCTCTGCAGTCCTTCGCGCCCGCGGGGACAGCCGGTACCCATTCTTTGTGCTGGCTCTTTCCGGCGCAGCAAATGTCGTGCTCAATCTCTTTTTCGTCATCGTGTTCCGCATGGGCGTTGCGGGAGTCGCCGTTGCCACGGATATCTCGAATATGCTCTCGGCTCTTATCGTTCTGCACCGGTTGACGAAAGAAAGCCGTGCGTGTGCAGGCTCGGCAAAAGCCGCAGCCCCGCCTGCGCGACATGTGGGAGATGCTGAAAACGGGCGTGCCGTCCGCCGTGCAGGGGGCGGTGTTCTGCTTTGCCAATATTTTTGTGCAGGCGTCGGTCAACGGCTTCGGCGAGGTGGCGATAGCGGGAAGCACCGTTGCCATGAACTTTGAGTATTTTACATACTATGTGATAACCGCCTTCGGGCAGACGGCAACAACCTTTACCGGGCAGAATCACGCCGCCGGGCAAAAGGAGCGGTGCCGAAAAATTCTGCGGCTCTGCCTGCTGCTATCGACCGTTTGCAGCTCCGTGCCGATATTTACCATCGTCCTGTTCCGCGACTTTTTCTCCGGGCTGCTCACGCCCGATGCGGCAGTGATAGAAAGCGCCGGAGTGCGGATCATGTGTATTTTGCTTTTCGAGCCGATATGCAGCCTGTATGAGATCCCCGCCGGAGCCATGCGCGGCAGCGTACACGCGCTTTACCCGGCGCTCGGCACAATGATCGGCACCTGTGCGTTCCGTATCGTTTGAATCTGCACCGTGTTTCGTGAGGATCCCACGCTGCCGGTGCTCTACCGCGCATTTCCGCTGTCATGGTTCGTTACGATCCTGCTTGTCTGCGGCGGGTATGCGGTGATGCGCTGCACGGAAAAGATAAGAGCCGAAAGAGGATAAAAAATGCGGTGTTAAAAAACTCAATTTTGAGTTTTTTAACACCGCATCATATGATCCGCAAAAAAGCTCTGTCACGGCTGCGTTCGCCGCCATATCATCGTGTAGTCCTTCTCACCGGTGGCTTCATCGGTGCCGACGTCACATATCTCAAAGCCTTCTCTTTTATAAAACCGCACCGCACGCTCGTTTTTTTGATATACGTTAAGGCGCAGCACGTCCTTTTTGGCTTTTACGTGATCCAGCAGGAGCTTACCTATGCCGCGTGACTGCATTTTGTCGGAGACAAAAATGCCTTCGATATATTCGCCGTTCATACCGATAAACGCCGCTGTCTCACCGGCGTTTTCATACACATAGACCTCCGCCTCGGGCAGCATTGCCTTTACCGGCTCATAATTTGAGCGCCAGTATTCCGCTGGAACAAAGCCGTGCGCCTTCAGGTTGGTGTCGAGCCACAGCCCGGCGACCGCTGCGATATCCGCCTCGCGCAGTTTTCTTATCATACCGTCGTCCTTACAGATCGCGCAGTGTCAGACCTCGCCGATATATGCGACGGTCTCGGTCGGCACGGCGATGCGCCCGTCCTTCGAGAACCTGTCAAAGAGATCGTTGACCTCCTTCAGATACTCGTCGTACCTGCCGTCGCCCTCTTTCAGGGAATACGACGAGGACAGCACGCGGTTGACATAGCCCTGCCTGTCGTAGGTCTGCGTGTTGTCGGCACGGAACACATCGCACCTTCCCGCAAAAAATTCAACGCACTTTTCGTGGCTTATTCCGTTTGAAAATCCGTGAAATTCGGGATTGTACTTGCGCCGCAGCTCGGCAAGCGCACGGGTGCAGGCGGCTTTTTCATCGCGTGAATTGTAAACGATAATGACCTTTCCGCCGGGCTTGAGAATGCGCCTGCATTCTTTTCCGAACGCTTCGGGGTCGAACCAGTGAAAAGCCTGTGCCGCGGTTATATGATCGACCGATCCGTCGGGCAGACCCGTGTTGCTGTCGCTGCCTTCTACGGAGACAAAATCATGATCTCCCCCAAGCTTTTCTTCGGCTTTTTTGCGCATATCGGCATTCGGCTCGACCGCAAAAACCTTGTAGCCGCAGCCGAGAAGCTGCCCGGTGAATATCCCCGTGCCCGAGCCGATGTCGGCAAATACGCTTCCCTCGGGTATATTCAGCGTGTTTTTAAGATGATAGAGAAGACCTGCTGCATATTTGGGTCTTGCCTTGGCATAGATCTCACCTTTCCCGTCAAAACGGTTTGTGTAGTCCATTGTATTTATACCTTTGTACCTCTTGAATTATCGTTTTCGCACTGTCAGATCCGTATTTTGATGCTTTATTATACCACATTTGCGGAGATAATTCAATGAATAGTAAAGCTCCGAAAAACGATTTTTTCAAATATAATGCGCGATGTTATCATTTCGACGCAGTGATCCTTCTTGACATTACTTCATAATTAAGGTATAATGTATGCGATGCATGATGAACGGTGCCGAGGTGCCCATATATAAAGAATTGGGAAGATCATTCATGAAAACCGGATTCACCGGTTGTGGATTGAACTCGGCAAAGTCTGTATTTACGTGGTATTTAGACAATCCGGAAAACCGGAAGTGTGCGATTTTGGTATGTATTGGAGCTATCGTGACTCGACTCATACTTTTCACATTTGGTATGGAGGGAGCCTTACTTATTAATTACAAATATGATGGGCATAAATTATGACTCTAAAAATTAAGTCTATTGTCAGCTACGGCAGATATTATCCCAGTTCATTTGATGCCGATGCAACATATTGGTGGTTTTCTATCAGCGACTATAAAATATATGCTACCGAGGATCTAATCACGAAGTTTCATTATACAACATGTTTGGAGATTGAACAGTCCGGGAGGTTTATCCCGTTATTTAAGACGGATATTGAAGAATTAGAAGAAGAATATCTGCTAACTCTCACAAACAAGGAAACTCAAGAGTATAGGATGATAAAAGAGAAAAACAAAGGTGTCGAACCGGATACAATATTTAAAATGTTTATTGATTTTATGCGTTTGTGGAAGAACTGGTATGCTTTTGAATATCAACGGTTGTTTCAGGATGCCGTTAAGTGGTGCAAAGCCAACAATATCAGTTATATGCAAGACTAATCCCATGGCGCTGATTGCTGATAACTCAGCCCAAAATGGGAAGCGGTAATTCAAAGAGGGAGAGAAAAGGCGTATTATATGCATAAAGATGATTTCTTTTGAAATTAAGCTGGGCTTTCAGCGGCTCCGGATTTGATTCAATATATGATCTCGAAGTCCCGGAAAATGTTTACACCTCATTGATTTACAACACAAATGATCTTTGTTTGAATAAAGCTCAATTTGGCGTATTAATGGAGTTTTTAAAGGGACAAGATAAAATTTTTATTGCTCAAAATGATTCCAAAGAAGTATTTGAGTTTAATTGTCCGGTGCGCTATGAGGACTATGAATCATTGGATTTGTTTTCTATGAGCTATTTATCATCAAGTCGCTTTGATTGGGTGGTTGTGATTGATGAGGAACTTGAGTCAGGCATTGGGTTTCTGATTGCAGATAGTAAAACAGTAAAGGATTTTAACGCTCATTATGCCAATGAACTTCGTGACACGAATGACATGATTTCGTTCTATTTCCGTGATTTAATCAGAAACCAACATTCAATTAGAGATATGGTCAAATTTTTATCTTTGTTGCATACACCAAGTGAATAAAAACTATTACGGATGGCTGGATTTATCTTAATGAAGGTCGCAGTGAAATAGCACCACTTTATACAATCTCAGAGGAGTTGGCGATTATTTAAAATGAATAAAACAATATTGCGCTTAACTGTTATGTCAGTTGTTGGCTATTTTGTGTCTCGGGCATTTATAGAGTTGTGTGTAATGAACTATTTTTCAAAGGGAAAGTACAAGCTTTACAGAGAGCAAACCAGTTGGAGACAGAGATACTGGTTGATTTGGATTATGCGAAATTCACGAAGAAAATATTTGAGGTCCGAGAACAGACAGATTAACTACCCAACAATAATGACAATATATTTTTGCACTCATATTGTTTTATTTGTATCTTTGATTATTACCGAAGGAATTGCTGTGTCGGTTATTATAGGTTGCTTGAATATGAGGTGTGCCGAAAAAGCATTAGGGGCATACCTTGTGGAGGTATTATTGTCTTTTGTCATATATTTTTTCATTGAAATTTATGAACACCGAGAGTACCATAAGAAAAGAAACAAAAGGTGATGGTTGCTATTATAAGACTGCGTTGCGCATTTTGAGTGCAATCAAAGGGGAAAACTCAATAACGCATATTCACAGCTTCGCAATTCTGCAATGGTTTTTGCGAGGATGATTATTCTGCTGCGGTATCATATTCACTTGTTATGGTTAGGTTTATAGAACTCGGCGATAGCGCTCATCTTTCTTTGTCATAAAAATAAGCCAAACGCTCTGTAATGCGGCGTTTGGCTGCGGAAGATGGGGGCGTAAAGGTCGGAATTCAAACAAGCCCGCTCATCCACTCGGCTGCTTCGGGACGTGACTTGAAAACGAATCTGTTTACATCGGGATACTTTTCAAAGAGAGACAGAATGACCGGACGATTGGCGTTCGCATAATTTTCGACCTGATTCACCAATTCGGGGTCAAGCTCATCTTCTGTCCATGGAATATCCGTGCGGGCTTTTCCGACACGTTCTTTGATCCCGTTCATACACTCGTCAAGGCTGTAATCAAGAAAGATCACCGTATCACAGGCTGCGAACCGCATTTCATACGTTCTGCTGTAATCTCCGTCAATGATCCATCTGTCCGCCGTAAGTATCTCACCCAGCTTTTTATCAAATTCTTCTCTCGAAATATGCGATCTGTCCGATTTCCACCAAATATTATCCAAATGAAATAAAGGCAATCCCGTAGCGTCACTAAGCTTCTTTGATATCGTGCTTTTGCCGCTTCCGGGGCATCCGATTACAATGATTTTCCGACCAAGTTTCATAACAGTTTTCCTGCAATTCCTAATTTGTTGATGCCCGGCTTCTTCACTGTTACTTACAACCTTGCCCAAGTTCCCGCATGGGAGTGAATAGTGAAGAGTAAATAAGCAATAAGTAAAACTTCCGCGCCTGCGCGCGGAAATTTTGGCTTAACAGGTCAATTTAGATGCCGAATTTGTGTTAGCCAATTTAGATGTACCATGAGTGTACACTTCTCCCCTGGCGAAACAGGGGCTTGCAAGTGACCGCGATCTTCCGGGCTTGCAGAGCCATGCTTGTAAACGAGCTTATGTACGATTACAAAACATAGCTCACAAAAGAACCGGTAACAGAGCCGTCAGGCATTTTTACCGGACTGACAGAAAACCTGTTTTTCAACCACAGACTATGAGAGGGTACATTCCGGATGTCACAAAAAGCCCGTACCTGATACGCGTTTTCTGCTTTAGCGATTTTTATTATCTTGTTCAACATGGCTGAAGCAATGCCTTGACAGCGCAGGTTCGTGTATATGACTTCAATTATATTTACATAGATTTCGCTTTGCTCGACCGGTGCAGGGATCTCGCGCTTGAAAGCCCAGAGAAAACCGATAACAGTATCTTCAATTACAGCAACGATAAAATATCCGCCGTCCCGAATGAGATTTTTGACTTCCGGATATTCGTTTAATAACGTTTGCTTTTCGGCTTCTGTCCCGAATCGTATCATTACGTCGTCACGCATGATCATGCTCCTTCGCTGTGTTGATCGATGAGATCATAATATTCCCTAAAATTGCTTTTCGCCCAAGCGAAAAGCTACCTCAACTTATTCACTATTCACTATTACTTATTACTTCACCCAACCTCCCGGACCGGATTAGTGAAAAGTGAATAGTGAATAGGTAATAAGTAAACCTCCCGCACTCTCGCGCGAGAGGTTTGTGACGTGTGTCCGATTTAGATGCAAAACCGTGTGTAGCTGATTTAGATGCAAGCTGATTTTGCAGAGGGTAGACTAACCCCTTAGCGATGATGGGAGTTGCACTTGACCACTATCTTCCGGGGCGCAACGCCATGCATGGAAACGAGTCCTATGTAGCAAGCCTTTTGATTAGGCTTGTATCTTACTTCCTATATCCTGGCTAATCTTTTGATAGTCAAGTTCGGCTTTTTCGTCAAACACAAAAATACGAACAAACTCGCTTTTGTAATTTGACAAATGTCCGATTACAGACATTGAATCAGCTGCCAGATAAGAAATTTTCCCTGTTTCTGGGTCGTACAGTTTAACCGCTTCTCTCAATCCCTCAGCGTGTTCATCGGCATTTTCTGTCAGGGGATAGTTACTATGAATTTTTTCAACAGTAACAGTCACGATTTGATAACCCCAGTTATCGCTACCCACTATTTCAGAAATGCTTTTTGGATCGCGCTTGAGTTGCCATTTCAAAACAGCGAAAGGTTGTTGAGGAGAGGCATCATACAAATCCTTTACCTCTCATATACGATTTTGGGCCGTTTTCTTTCCAAATACATTCGGTACAAGACTTTATACTCTTCGTCTTCGGTGGATTCATAATAATTTTTGAATGCCACTTCCAAACTTGAATCGGTAAAATTCAAAAACTCATAATCATTAACATGGCTATGAATTTCCTCCAATGAGTTATACATGAAGCCCTTTCCCATAACTAACTTGATGTACAAGCTTTCACCAAGCCTTCAAATGCACCATTAGTTTTGTGGAAAATTATTTGTGAGTAGTGGAAATATCGAGACATCAAGAAATGCTCTACTACATGTTGTCCTTTCTTATTACACACAAGTACCTTATTTGGGGTTTCCGATTCAGTAGTTGTATCATCGACAACCATCAAAAGACGAATTAAGTACTGTAAATCCACCAATCCGTATTTTACACCAGTTTGGTATGAATCTCTCAGAAGATAATCCAATCTATCGGCATCCAAACTAGAATGTAACAACTGTGAATATAGCATATTCTTTGAACCGATTTCGCCTGTAAAAATCTCAGCGATCTCATTGGGGTCTAAATCATTTTGCTCAAGAATATTCTTTATTCCTTCGTGATGTGTAACAATATACTTACCCAATATTTCGTGGTGTGCGCTTTTAGAGTGAGATGCCACCATCTCATACAGGGGAGGCTTTTTTGAGGTTCAGCAGAAGGTGTTATGTCTAATACGATTTGAGGAATTATCTTACAAGATTCCTTGCAATACCCATAAACCGATTCTCCCAAATGGGAAAGTGGATAATGTCCTATATCGTGTAACAAGGCGGCTACACGCATCTTTACCGCGTCATCTTCTGTAATGGCGTCTTGTTTCAGTAAGTGGTCTGTCATTAATCCCATAATATACAACACACCAAGAGAATGGACAAACCTTGAATGCTCGGCACCTGGAAAAACATAATTGACCCTAGCCAACTGCCGAAGCCCTCTTAAGCGCTGAAAGATAGGCAAAGCGATAAGATCTAATTCTATTTGAGTAAGTGGAATTCCACCGTACACAGGGTCATTGATATACTTTACAATTTTCAGCTTAGACTCTGCCACAATATCCCTCTTTCTTATTGGCAACAACCAATCATTCGAAGTTGAGTCATTGCAGCATCATAATCAGTTTTTGTATACTTTGGTTTGTATTTAATCAAAGACTCATAAGGATTTTCCTTATTCCATTTTCTAATGATATACAAAACAGACGCCAAAAGTTCATACCACGATACCACAGAGAGTGTTTGCGGTTTTGCTTCTTCCAAACCATTAATTGCATCTATCGCGGCTTTGGCTGTATCAGAAAGCTTATAAGCGGAAAAATCATGATCCTTCAGCATATCCAAATTATCATAAATATAGGTTGTTAAATCAGGGGAATACGGACCACGAATATACCAATTATAGGAATAGCCAATTTCAATTCCCATTTCTTGAAGTAAAAAAATCTTCTTTTGGCTGATTATACGGTTATCAAAGGAATCTTTTTTTACGCCAAGGGCTTGAAAAACCATACCATTTGCAACATCAATATTCGTCATTTGGTCACCTCCTAATTATTAATTTGGCTTTTCGATTAGACAAACAACCACAGTATATTATATAACAACTGGTGTTATAAGTCAACCCACACTCGCAAATTATTTACAATTTCATTATAAATAGCCCTCGCTGTTAAAAGAGAACTTGCTAATATTTACGCTTGTTTTTCTCAAAATATATAGTGGAGTTCACAAATTGGGTGGTTGTTTCATTCAATGAAACTATGAAGGTTTGCAGACTGTTGCAAGGTGATTCGGCTGAGCAAAAGAATTTATTTACCGTCGGAGTTGTCGGCAGTATACCGGTTACGAACATTACACTTGCATTTTGGAATGAGCGGACTTTGAGACATAACGGGATTCCCGTAAAAAAAGAAATAAGGGATGCTCTTAAAGCCATGAGTGTATATAACAATCTTTTGGGCAGTGGGGTGCGGAATCTGCTGTTGGGTAATACTTATGAGAAGGCGGCGAAAAAAATAAAAATATTTAAGCAGGTGGGGCTCGATTTTCTTTTTGATAGGATTCTTGATTTCTATATGTGCAAAATGATGGACGAAAAAAGGGGCTTTCTTGACAATATAGAAAACGTTATAGCAGATGAGCCTGTTGTTGATATCTTAAATTCTTTTTTGTCCGGACAATGCTCGAAAAAATGAAAGCCAAACGGGTCACGCGGCATGCTAATCGGTAATATCATTACCAACAAAAACTATGGGGCAGGGAATAGCACAGGCATATTTGCATTGCGACCGCAGCATTGGTTCCTCACCGACCTATTGCCGAAAGCTGAAAGAGGATGAATTATTTGTTCGGGTGATTGTATTGTTGAGTATGTTGTGCATTCCGTTCAAAGAGCGCATCGCTCAAAAATACTGCCAGCAATTGCCGAAAACTGATGCCGAACGGATATTTCAAAGACGGCTGATCGGATAAAAGCAATAGGGCCGTCACGCGTTAGCGTGACAGCCCATCAGATATCCCAAAGGGGAAAACTCATTTTGAGTTTTCCCCTTATTTTAAGAGCCGATAACGAAATCTATACACAGCTTGACCGCATTACAGACCACCTTGCAACAATGACCAAGCAGGAGCGCATAGCGTGGTTTCGCAGAAGCGCCTATGTGCAGCCGCTGAATTTCATTCGGGAGATCGACGGCACCACCTACGCCGTAAGAGCATTTTTCAGCGAGGGCGCAAGGGAGAACATCACCGAAAAGGTGCAGCGCATCATCCTGAAAAGCGACGACAAAAGCAAAGAAATTTAAGACCATCGCATTAAAGCGTTGAAGTTTACGGCCGGATATGGTAGAATGGGCTCACCTACAAATTCGACCATATCCGGCTGTGGAAAGGAGAGCTATGACAAAACAACCGGATAAAATCACAGCCCTGTACTGCCGCCTGTCCCGCGACGATGAGCAGGACGGCCTGTCAGGGTCTATCAAGAATCAGCAGACCATTCTTGAGAAGTATGCACAGGAAAATGGCTTTCAGAACACCCGTGTGTTCATTGACGATGGCTGGTCGGGTACGAACTTTGTTGAGGTAAGATAACGATACCTTTTTTGCAG
>ULUY01014882.1_pt1 | contig 12411 bp, 15 predicted proteins | sample 1959031 | NCBI WGS metagenome assembly ULUY01 (sample SAMEA4835774, study PRJEB28245) | human gut metagenome | biome: gut microbiome; material: fecal sample | place: Denmark | collected 2008
TTTCTATCTTGCTCCAAAGATGGAGGGTGATGAATAAGTTGCTGTATTGTCTTTTCTTAGTTCATTTGTTTGTTTGACAAAAACTCCCTCGATTTTGTTATACCTCCACATCTCGAAAAAGAGCAATATGTACAAGCTGAATGAAGGGAAATCTGTTTCCATACCCGAGAAGGTTTGTGTTCGGGATATTCAGCGTTATGAATCCATGCTCCTTTTGATGTGTGATTCGTCAACTTTCTATGTATTTTATTGTATCCGACTTTATTTTTGTAGTACATTGATCTTGAAACTGGCGTGTGCTCTCCATTACTGAAAGCTACAGACTCCACGTTTGTTGATTATTACTTATTCAATGAATGGCTTATTGCAGCTACATCGAACTCCTTAGTATTTGTTGGTTATTTTGTTTCGTTTGAAGTATAGGTATATAAGCTAGATCAGAGAGAACTCTTTTGTACAATCAAAGTGAATGACTCTTCTTCTATTCAGCTTGTTCGCATGATCAATTACAACATTGTGTGTGTGTTTCGCGACTCTTACATCTCTGTAGAAACGGAAAGTCATCATAACTTTTAGGTTTTTGATATATCTGGTGACGTAATTGGAGTGTACGATGGCATTCATGTTCCTGTAGTAGGTATCTACCCCTGCACGAATGGAATGGGGATTATCGATTCTACTGGTACTGTTACCGTATGATTGTGGAAGCAAGATCAATTCTAGGAGATTGCTTTGGAGAGTGATATTCGTGATACACTCTCTGTGAATCATTACTTTTCAATAGGTTCATCATGTCTTTCTTCCTTTTGCACTAATGACAAAGTGTTTCTTTCGTGTATGGATGCGACAAATTCTTGTCGGGTTCTGGAATTGAATATCGATTCAGGTGACATTAAGACAGTGATTCCAGCTTTATCCGCTTCAGGAATCCGTCTGTCTCTCTTCATTGGTTTTCTTTGTGTTCTGACATCGACCAATAGAATCCAAGTATGTCGTCCAATTATCTTCAAACCTAGCTGTGGAGTTTTTGTGATAAGTGTATGATCGTTGATCAGGAAGAGAAAGAGTTAATTTCTTCTCTCTTTGCAATAGATGAGTGTGTGATTACTGGCTCCACATTAGGAGTTATTCGAGTAAGGATATCTTCTCTCTTGAAATGTAGTTTTTGGTTCCTTCCGAGGATATTTCGTCCCATTCTACAATCCGTAATCCTATTTCGCTATCTCCTTCATGGCCTTCTGAATCAGCACCAACAATTCAGAATCTATCTCAGGATAAGTCTCATCTATTTGTCGTTGATACAGAGCAAGGTCGATTAGTAGAAGGAGAATATGTTGGTAGACGAGAGTTGCATTACAGTCATCAATTGCAATCTCTCAAACGATTTGCATTTGCGCGTACAATGACCCTGGTACCCAAATCAGCTCATTATTCTATGAAACAACCTCGTTTATCAATTGAAGAACAGAATATGGAGGAATATCTACTGTCAAATCGAATGTTGGAAGGAGCTCTCTTCAATCGAGACGATATTGCAATATATGCACAGATGGGAGCAGTACAGAAGGAATTTGAGCATCGAGAGGAGAAGATGAGTGATTCTCTCCGACAGAGACTACAGAAGGCAACTGGTTCTGTTGTAATTGACGACGCTGAACACGCGTTAATGAATTCTCCTGTTGCTACGCTACGTACTCCTCAATCGGATGTACCTGACATGTCCTTACGATATCCCTCTCCAGTCTGTAGTGTTTTTCATCAATCCTTCATTCATCGTACTGCAGGCGATGAGGTTCTGATGAAGGAAAAGCGAGCACGAGCTGCTCTAAGGAAGCGTTTGCCTACAGAAAGTCCACTTCTCTGTTCTTTATTTGCTGAAGGAGTTGAAGAAAAGCTTCGTCCAAATTCTGATAATTCTCAATCTGAGAAATGTCAACCTGATTCTAAACGAATGGAGACAAGTACCTATCTAGATCCTTCAGAGGTGTTATCTGATGAAGATTTGATATTATATGATGTAACTGACGATTATTCGTTGGATGAAATTGCTTTACTACGAGAGAAGACAAAAGAACAGATGAGGGCTAAAGAGGTTGAAGAATTAACCAATCCATCTCAAGGAAAGGACTTGAAACAGTCGAAGAAACTAGTATCTGAGCATGCCAATATACTACCACCTTCGCAGCAATCACACCATCCAGCCAATTTATCTCCTTCTCAATCTGTGAATGATTCTCAAGTCAGAGATCCGAGTCGATATACACTCACACTGCGGAGACAAGAAGTGTTAAAGAAACTCTTCCTGAACACTCTAAGAGATGGGAAGGATTATCAGTATCTTCAGAATATGATCCGGAAACTTATAGGCGAAACTAGTAACGAGATTCGATTACCAGTATTCAGGAATACGCCAGAGAATCTGAAGAAACTTCGGGTCTATCTACAGAGTCTTGATATGACTTTTGAACAAATCGACACCATCTTGGGTGACGATACTGATTCGATTGTTTGTTTGAAAGAAAACACATATATAATTGCATTTGAGATAATCACTTCAACTCCATGACCTAGGGTTAACAAAGAGCAACAACCCTACAGTATATATACTAGTTCTCTTCCTTCTTCTCAGCCTTACTTCTCGCCCAACTCACAATACTCGTGTTCTTCTGTGCCCAGAGACCAATTACACCCATGGCAATTCCACCAACCATAAAAACATACACAGGAATTTCCCACTCTTCTCTCGCATGTTTACCCTAACTAATATTTACAATACCCTGTTCCTTACTCCAAACATCTTGGGTGCAGCCTCTGAAGCTGCTTCTGTGTGAGCAAGTCTAGCAAGTCTCTGGACAGGGAATTTTCGCACAAATCTAGCCAGCATCGTAATAATTGACGAAAAGATGTAGAATGAAGAACCACGGGAATTCAAACAAACAACGAACAAGGGTATTGATGAGCCATACACCATAAACACTCACAAATTCAAGTAATATACTGTTAATAATATGCTATATGCAATACCTAGTAACTACATGGTCTTTGGACCGAAAAACAACCTGCTGGATAAGAATTCCTCAAAATAGGAACAACAACGAAAGGAAAGGACTGAGGATAGAATGTATAATTAGACTGAGAACAGGAAAATAAGCGCATTGCTTGTTGCGAGAGTGGACAATAGTTGATCGAATTTGAGTAGGTTGGAATACAAACCGAAAAGTACGGTTGCGTCTTTATTCCAATAAAAGAGTCTCGCGTACTGATGTTTTCGTCTGGTGTGGAAACTGTCTGATGCTTCTGAATAGTCGAGACTGGATTACAATTGTAGGAGTGAATGCAAGAAGCACTATATACAGGAACTGATGCAACTGCGATGGTTACAGGAACAGGAATAATAGGAGGAATGAACATGAGAGATTGCTGCTTCCACTGTTCATAATGATATTGACAAACAGTGTCTTGTGGGTACGATTGATATTGTAACGATGACACTCCATGAGAATCACTAACTTTGATTAGAGCGGGTAAGATAACTTTTTCTTCACGTGAACCCTCTAATTCACTCTTACCTCCGCATAACGATGACACAATAGCTTTTAATGCTGAATATTGATTAATATATTCGTCTTGAGAGACAAATAAGGAGAATCCAAGCTCACGAAGGAAGTTACGTTCCACGGTATTCAACTCACTGATATTCATGGAAGATAAATATGCATAAAATTCAGTCTTGTAGCAGGACTCATCAAAGAACTTGTGAGCAACCATGACTCTACAGGTCACCAGTCCGTTGAATTCTTACGAAGTCATCACAATGGTATGAGCCGATTCAGAATTGAATAATTGAGGATAAACATCCTGAAGCCTCCTTATATACACTAAAGAGAGTACAAAAACTTCTAGACTGCAACTCATTTGAGTAAATAGACTAATAATAATGGACCCCACCAGTTATACATACCTTATTACAAAAGAAGAAAGAGGCATCTGTGGACGGGAAACTCGCGAATACAGATTATATATTACAGGGTCCACGCCCTATGACTCAATGAACAACTTTGAGTTCTACTTCACAATTTGGTGAAAGAAGTGAAAGAAGATACTGATAGTATGCCCTCGCTAAGGTTGGCCTATAGAACTCTTCCATATGTTGAAATATAGAACAGATTAGTGAAGTCTACACAATCAACCTGACACAGTGCTCTTACAGATTAAGTGATATCTAGCTATCCTAATCCCAGAATAACCACTTGATAATGGAAATCTAATTTGGGAAATAGGATTAATACTTTGACAATAATACAAAATAAAGCCGATTTTCGGATATCCATCAACGAGTGACTTTGACAAACACATTAAAAACTATTAATAACCAACTCTAGTGTCCACGGATTTCCAAAATTATCCTTGCTGATCACCGAAGTGACCGTGGCTTTGACACAAAACAGAACTCGGTTCTGTTTCGATTCCACGATCTCGAAAAAGGAATCAATACTCGAAGTCACATAAGGTCCTTCTTTGTTCATATTCTAACAATCATTCCTCAAACATTCCTGTACATCATTCACTGTAGGTACTGTATCCGTTACAGAGATTCGAATAGGGTTCTTAGAAGCATTAATCTGCTTTGGTATGATATGAATCAATGATACAGACGGAATCAACGCTTCTAAAGCATCATAGCAATCACCTCCCGTTTGACTCCGATATGTATGAAGCAGAACATTCCGAGCAAAACGTAACAATTCCCACGACTTCAATTTCTCATCTTTCCTCCGAATGCTCTCCATCAATAAAAACACAATCTTAGATGCAAACCCATTAGTATCACTATCTCCCAGAACTGCCTGGAATGTCCGTTCTCCTAAAATAACGGTTTCTCGCTCCAAGTCACGCATCACTTGATTAAGCTGAGAATCGTGAGCAGGACCACGAGCACCTGACGTAAGGCTCTGAATGAAGTATACAGGTACTCGAAGAGGAATTCCCACAACAGCATTCAGTACTCGTGTCAATTCCTCTACTGAATGGATTTGAGTGATAATGGTTCGGACTGCCATAAACACACGTTGACTGAACCACACTGTGGGATCGTTATTGCGGCCTTTCCGAGCATTGCGGATTGCTCGTAGCCAGCTGTCTCGCTCTTCATCACTCGCACACATGAAGTGTTTCTCTACTGTCATCTCCTTCTCCCGAACGATTGGTCGAGATGACTCTGTCGATTCAGTGAAGAACACACATGGTTCCGCCGGTGAACAACACGAACGCTGGATATATGACTCCAACTCTTCGATTGAATCAATATTCAAATTTGTCTTGATTTCTGTCACTTTGTTAATGACGTCAAATACGTGATTCACATTCTTCTTTCGACTCAAACTACATCGAGGCTCTGTATTTTCATCCAATACTAGATATCACAGCTACCTCGAGAATCTACTCATTTCGTGTTGTTTCTTTCGCATCTTATCTGTAATCACAACAGTGCCTGTGTACAACATGGAAGGAGGGAGAGGATACCAAATTAACTTTCCGATTGTGACAATCACGTATTTCAGATTCCATGTTGATACAAACGGATGAGAAGCTTTCTTACGAAGGATTCCACACTTTAGAATCTCTGCACCATGTTCAAAACGGGCAGGATTTTGATTGATCTCAATAATATCTAGCAATTCAAAGGCACAATTTCGAAACGTGTTTCTTTCATCTCGAATTAGATTTGAGGCTTCCTTTGTTGATGGGTTTGAATCGCGCCACTGCTCTTGATTACACACTTCTCGTCTTGGAGATCCAGGCTACGCATTATAGATACGCCCAAACATGACTGGCTTGGTTTTGAACGAATCACTCAAAGAAGATGGAAGAACCATAGAAATTGAAAGTGATCCCTGTTGTACCTATTCTGGAAATACATCATGAATGAATACATTTGTTAATGAATCAGTTCGTATTCCTTGAAGAGAATCTTCTCTACTACAATGGGATCTGTGTGCAGTATGCTGTCGATGTGCCTACAAGATATAGTAACCTTTCTTGGAATACATCACCGGAACTGTCGCTTCGAGGAATTGATATAAACACTCGCTTGGAGTTTGCATCGAGTCGACGTGAAACGTGTACTTGTTCTTGAGGAGTACTCGAGCCATCCACTCCTTCTTCTCGTTTCTCCTCATGCGTTTCACTTTCTGTAGAATTCATAGGACGAACTTGGAGAAAAGGATTCACACAAAAACTCTCTCTGGATAACAAACAAATAAAACATCAAGAGTAACCTTCTTACCAGATTTAACAGCAATTCTAGGATATTGAACATTGTTCCGCTCTTCTTCCTCCAACCACCTATATGGTCTAAAACTCACCCATCCCGACATAGCTGGTTCAATTTGATGGCAGTTCGCAATAGGGTGACTATTAGGGAGTGACTTGATATACTGAGTTCGTATCTGCTCATACTGTGAAAACAGTTTGGAATTCTTCCGATATTCCATGACTGTACTCGAGTCATAGCCAATTCCACTTACACGAAAGAAGAAATTGGAACACAATATACCCAATTTCATGTCTAGTCTTCATTCTTCCAATTACTCCTACTTGAATAACGAATCTTCTCTACAAATTCAGTATTATCATATCCACGTTCTGTTACAGATTCATCATACTTAGGAAGAGAAGCCGTTTTCTTCAATACCATATACACGTCAGTATTATTATCAATACAATTCATAGCACGATAATTAATGAAAGAAAACCAGACGAATTGCTACGCATCACTAAAAACTCCCATAATTACCATTGAAATTGTTGTTGTCAGTAGTGGACGACAGTGATAAGACTTCAAACATTCAGAAACCTTCGTGGGACCATTCGGAAGATGATCATACTGTCTAGAGTTGAATTGTCACTTGGGTTCAAACTGGTAAGCCTTTTTAGCGTCCGGATATGAATCTGAAGACCATTCAAACACAGGAACAACACCAACAAATGAGGGATCTCTCCACAAGTAACCGGGGGTTTTCAGAAGATCTCCATAGAGATTTGCTATGAGTGATTATGATAATCTATCCAATACTCGTAGGAGAGAGATTGTTCTCGGCAAAGATGAAGTGAGTGGTTGTGACCTTTTCAATACCCATATTCTTTAGCTTGTTAATTGGAATTGTGTCACTTTCAAGAACATAAGGAATACACTGTGTTCGAGCTCGACTCTTACATAATTCAAGAAATTGGGAATAGGACTTTTGTTCAGTTTGTCGGTAATACACAACAATAACAATTGCTCTAGCTGTGATTAAGAAGTAACAACTCAAACCCATCCCAACGAGCTGTGTAGGGTCGAAAGTAATTCTTTTCCTGTACACTACAATAGATCCACTAAAGAGAGAGTACCTAAAATACGTAACTAGAGTCACATCGAACTCTTCATCAGTAGCAACTACACATTACTGAATATGAGAGTACAAACTAGAATAATCATTCTCAATTTCAAAGGGATAGTCGCTGAATTCTCCAGATGAGAGTTCTATGGTGAAAGCATTCAGCAGAAGCTACCTTGGTTTTTACTCTCTCCCTTCGAAAGCCCCTGACTAGTAAAATCCTTAGTGACTGTAAGGCTTCTATCATAGTTCGATAGCATCTACAATGAGACGAATACTATCTGTCTCACTCGGTCAGATCTCAGATAAATGGTACATGTTATATAACCAACGATAAACATAAGAATTGCATATCTGCATGTCAAACGGTCAATATATCCCTACTTCCAACTGAATTTATCCGTCATCATCTGTCGATGGAATCGGAGAAACTCACTGATGATCGAAAAGAGTTATGATTGTTCGTTCTATCAATTCTTTCATCAAATATGTTATAATTGAAGTAACAAACAATATAGCAAATACAAAAACGATAAATCGAGATTATGTATCGATGACATAACGAACACAACGTTTCAGTTCCAGGGCCGTCTATCATGAATCCAACCTCAACTCTGCCTCATGGAGTAGTTGGAAGAACGAGACTGGACTCTCGCTGATTTTCACTTTAGAAATCTGTGTACAAGAGTAAATGTGACTATCTGTAATATTAGATCCCATAGTCACAAGTACCTTTTCCCATTTTCCTAATTATCTGGCTGAAACCTGTATATCAGCAGATAGTTAAACTGATTACGTTCATTCAACAAACGTTCACTAGTAGTCTCATTGAACCGAGCTCGAGAACTAATAAAACCGGGTGGTGGTAAACCCGAAGGGGAACGTAACGATCCTTGTCTTCTTTTATCATTTTCTTGTTTTCTGAGGATCATCACCATCACTCAATCATACGTCTGCTGTAATGCGTCACCATGATCTGCGACCATAATGTTTACTCAATCCTTAGGTAAATATCGTAATTGAATCCAATTCTTGTTTTTGTGTTGAATGACCGAAAGTGAATCACGAAAGTGATGCAACGGCTGTTGATTAGTATACTTATAGTGGGTGCTACTTGTAGTAGAATGGCTCAGAGTGATATATATCACCAACCTGATACTAATCACATTATTAATGAATTACAGTATTTTATAAAGAGAAGATCGATAACTGATGTGTTCTATTTAACACAATTGGGCGAGTATCTTGAGCTTTTTCAAAACGAACGTCAAGACTATGGAATATGTTCAATTCTTAAGGATGAATACACTACGGCGAAAGAAGGGTATATGGCAGAGTATGTAAACAGAAAGTGGTTTTGTCATCGCTACATAAATGTATCGTTTTCTGGAAATGATAACGAAGTACTCTATTATGCAATCCTTGTTGATAATGAGAGAGATGGAAATACTGTTTCATTAACTGTGACAAATGACAAATAGATTGCAAAACAAGCTTATGAGAAGCTGACGACTCCTGGATATAAGATTACCAAGGAGACAGTTCACGACGACTCTTTTCTAATTCTACTTCTCCACACACTCTATCCAACTCTTAATCGATCCATTCGTTCAAGAGTGGAAGGATATCGAGGACTTGTCAATCGTTTCCTGATCGAAACTCCTTTTTCAAACCATCTAAAAGATTGTAAATCGTATTTGCGTATCATATCCATTGCTTCTTCGTTTCCAAGTCATGGAATTGATCCTCCTCTGGGACTCTCCAAATTAAGGCAGTTACAACAGTATGTATTGGCTATGCAAGAATATTCTGATCCAATAATTGAATATTCTGTTGCTCTGGGAGTGTATGGTTTGCATCGCCAACTAGAGGATCAAGATGTGCATATTCAAGCAATCTATCATAGTCCAGATCTATTTATCACGCTTTTATCCTCATTAAATCAAACTCTTCTCCATCTCAATATCTCATGTGAACTGGATTCTCATTCTCTTCCTCTTTCATTGGATGGGTTTCGTTATCACACGACTGTGCTATTGGATAGAGGAGATCATTCTCTTCATATTACAGTCTCGAAGCATTCTTCAACTATTTTACAAGAAGAGACAATCATTCTTTCTTCTTCTTTAGTCACCGTATCCTGGCAGACAATTGTCATCACGTTAGCTATTGGATGTCTTTTAATTCTTATTTTATCCAAATGGAAGTTATTATAATCATAAAACTGATCATTTCTTTGTTATGGAAAAACCTTTCATCTTTGTTCATATTACTGATATCCATATTCAGAAAAGGTCCCAAGATGACAGCTACATGCGATTCCGTCACTTTGTCAAGAACGTTCTTCCGATGACAGGTGCCTCCTTGGTTATTAATACTGGAGATATTACAAACTCTGTTAATGAAAACAATGAAGGTAGTAAATTGGTCAATAATGATGATTTTGTAGAACTCCTCCAATTTGATGAATGGAAAATGTTTGAACCTATTTTGCATGATAATATCTAGGTACTCCTCTGTACTGAAAGAGAATGGTCTATTTACACTCGATCGCTGGCTGGATGTACGAGGAAATCATGATTCATTTGTTCATTATCCAAATGAACATCCTTACAAAACACATACTGTGTATGGCGCCTCCAATATGAGTTCCATCTACTCAAGAATATTTCATACAGATAGTGGACCACTTCGATTTGTCGGTATTGATGCTAACGAACCTCTTCTTCGTCATTTTAATGGATTCCTATCACAATCACTTCTTGATTCACTCGAAGAGTTGTTTCTAAGTAGTGAGTCTATCACTCTAACATCATTCTAATATCTAGCATTCCAACAATCCTTTTTTCTCACTATCCTATATTCACTCTGGATTTACGAGCTCGTTCTTCTCGTCATCACTCCTTCAAGGATATCATTCGACTCTATCACCCACTTTATTACCTTTGTGGCCATCTCCACTCTTCATTAGGAGGAATGATTGTCATTCTTGTTTGTCTACTTTAGTCTAGACTCGTCATTTCAACACAATCGAGGCGGAACAGTTCGATTTCAAAGCAGCTCGCCAATTTCGTGTGTATTCCTATTTCCGTAATCATCTCTCCTTCGTCACATATAACCTCGATATGGATGAGAATCCTCTACTTATCCTTCATTCTCCTGTGGTATGAATTCAACCCTCCTATTTCTGTAGGATCTCCGGTATGAACAGTCATGGAGTGATGATTCTGATCAAGCCTTAATTTACTTCACTACAAAGAATGTGTTGAACCCATCTGTTCAAGTATTCATCGATGATCAAGAATATTCACATTCTCCTGATCTCACTATAGAATCAGATGATGATAGTACCACAAATGTCCTTCTAAAACCTCATTTGACGGATGGAGTTCATATTCTAAAGTGTATCATATCCAATCAAAGCAATCATAAACGAACTATTGTAAGTCGATCATTCCGTGTTCATTCTCAACAAGCAGGTCCAATTCTCACCCATGTACAACTTCAGTCACAACATTCTAACAATGATGGAATAACAGAGTATGGATTGGAGTACCCCACTTCGGGAAAGACTGCTGCTTTGATGCATATTGATTGGTCACGTCTCATGATCTACCTGAATCCATTGATTCTAACCATCATTTTTCTTTGTTATTGGGGTTGTCGAACTCTGGGGAATCGTATTTTGCGTCAACAAGCAGATACAGAGTTGTTGAGCAAGCTCGATAGTTCGACAGGTTTCTTTGCAACCAATCGAACCTTGAAATATGGCTTATTAAAGGACTATTTCTGTAATTGGAATTGGTTCTTTCGGATCCTTTTCACTCGGTTATTCCTATTCACAACAGATAATCTAATCTTTACTGGAGTGTGTCTCACACTACTCTGTCGATTGATCATACCTCATTTCTTTATTGATGAAGCATCTGATCTCTGTTCTATTTCTATCTGGAGATATCGAAATTACCATACTGGAGAAAGGTTTCAATATATGGATCCATATGTCTTTGGGACAGCATATTACTATAGTCTGATGGTTCTTCTTACTCTCTATCTCTTTCTCTTTGCATCTCCTTCCATATCCAAAACCATTTCTTATCCATTCGCATCCTATCTTCTGGTAATGTTAGATGTGAGTATGGTCTTTCTCTTCTATAAGTTGATCATTAAAGGAGCTCAGAAGAAGTCAATTCGATCTCTTCCCTATCTATTGAATCGATTAAATGATCCTATCTCTCTATTGATTATCGTGGTATTGATTGTTCGAGAGAAACTCATTTCATATGTTTCTTACAAATAGAACTATCTAATAGATAAATGTGTAGTGAACCTCATTGTTATATTCAACATCACACGTTCAATATCCATTAACTCTTAGTACTCAATACTACTGATCCATACCATTGGAACACATGAGTACCAGTTCTTCTACGGTTCTCGATGTTTGATCCACTCTAATAGCTGTGTTTATTATGTCAGTCAATGACCTCACATCCACCAGCATTCTAGAAGTGATACTGTCTTATTCAATCTCTTTCTTTACAAATCAAGAGGTTCATTGTTGGTTGCAACCAATACAATGGAAAACCATCTCCTCTTTTGTTATAACAAAAACAGCTAAAGGGAAGAATTACTTAAAGAGAGCTTCAACTTGCTTGCTAATCAACTGTTTCTTATAACCAGTGATTTCAGGACCCACTTCCTTGCCATCCTTGTAGAAGTGGAATGAAGGAATATGTTTTACACCATAATCAGCAGCGAACTTCTCGAGACGATCAGCAGTGGTATCAACTGAAGCAAATGTAACATCCTTTCTCTCGCCAGCCAACTTGTTGTAGAAGGGAGCAATCATCTTGCACTTTCCACACCAGGGAGCGTAGAAATCCACAACAAGGTTCTTGGTGGTAGCCAGGAGCTCACGGAAGTGCTTCTCGTCCTTCACTTCGACAACATCCTTGCCCATCATAATCTCATCAACAGGAGACTCTGTAGCACCAGAACCGAAAAACTCCAGACTGTTATCACCACTGGT
>ULUY01006662.1_pt1 | contig 12407 bp, 8 predicted proteins | sample 1959031 | NCBI WGS metagenome assembly ULUY01 (sample SAMEA4835774, study PRJEB28245) | human gut metagenome | biome: gut microbiome; material: fecal sample | place: Denmark | collected 2008
TTTAATGCCGAAAGCGCCATGATGACTACGACTATATAAAGCAGTATCCTGATAAGCGATAACAGGAAACTTTTCGCGGCATTATCCGCCCTTGACTTTGACATTGCCTTTTTGATTATGCGCGAAGCAAGTTTTACCGCAAATGCGCCGATAATAAGAATCAGCACAGCCATTATCAGCGAGGGAAGTATCCCCTTTATGTAATTTCCTGTATTTGTGAGGAGCGAAGTGGTTCTGTCAACCTGCTCCTGTATGCTCTCAAAGGTCATTTCCTCGGTCGTTGTTTCTGTTACGGCTGAAGAAGTCGTTTCTCCGACCGCAGTTGTTGTCTCTTTCTCCTGCAAAACTATCATCTCCAATTTTGACAGCACCTTTCTCTTTATACAGTGCCGCATAACAGTATAATTAATTATATCACAAATGGGGCGAAAAAGCAACAGCCGCAAAAGAGCTTTCTGCGGTCAACATTAAGGTAAAAATATAAAATTAATCTGAACTGTTGCATTCTTCCAATTTATATGGTAAAATAAATTGTATGTTCCAGTAGCTCAGTCGGATAGAGCGACCGCCTCCTAAGCGGTAGGTCGGAGGTTCGAATCCTCTTTGGAACGCCAGAATGTCCCGATATGGGGGCAAAGTGCAGTTAGTGAACGGCAAACGGCTTTCGTGCAGTACGCACGGCTGTGTGCTGTTCACTTTTTCTGAATATGGAGGAAATTGCTATGAATAACCGAAATCTGACAATGCTTGTTGACTTCTATGAGATAACCATGGCTAACGGATTCTTTGAAAACGGCAGAGGAAGCGAGACTGCTTACTTTGATATGTTCTTCCGCAAAACTCCCGACAACGCAGGCTATGCTATAATGGCAGGAGTTCAGCAGGTTATCGAATACCTCGAAAACCTCAGCTTTACCGCCGAGGACATTGAATACCTGCGAGGCAGAAATATGTTCTGCGAGGATTTTCTTGAATATCTGCTGAACTTCCGCTTTGAATGCGATGTGTGGGCTATCCCCGAGGGAACGCCGATTTTCCCGAACGAGCCGCTTATAACCGTTAAAGGCCCTGCAATTCAGGCGCAGTTCATAGAAACCATGGTCCTCCTCACAATAAACCACCAGAGCCTTGTTGCTACCAAAGCAAACCGAATCGTTGAGGCAGCTCAGGGCAGACCCGTTATGGAATTCGGTTCGCGCAGAGCACAGGGCTATGACGGCGCAGTTTACGGAGCAAGGGCAGCCTACATCGGCGGCTGTGTCGGTACTGCCTGCACTATTTCCGACCGTGATTTCGGTGTTGCGGCTCTCGGCACTATGGCTCACAGTTGGATCCAGCTCTTTCCCAGCGAACTTGAAGCTTTCCGTGCCTACGCAAAGGTTTATCCCGACGACTGCACTCTCCTTATCGACACATACAGCGTCCTGAAATCAGGTGTGCCGAATGCGATAAAGGTTTTCAAGGAACTTGAGGCTCAGGGACACAAGGGCAAGGGTGTCCGCATTGACAGCGGCGATATAGCTTACCTCTCGAAAAAGACAAGGAAAATGCTCGATGAAGCCGGTCTCGATTATGTCAAGATAGTTGCTTCAAACTCGCTCGATGAGTCGATCATCCGCGACCTTATAATGCAGGGCGCACAGATAGACAGTTTTGGCGTTGGCGAAAGACTCATAACCTCAAAGTCAGAGCCCGTTTTCGGGGGAGTTTACAAGCTTTCCGCAGTCGAAGAAAACGGAAAGATCATACCCAAAATTAAAATTTCCGAAAACGTCACCAAGATCACCAATCCGTCATATAAAAAGGTCTGGAGACTTTTTGACAATGTCTCGGGAAAGGCTGTCGCCGATGTCATCACGCTTGCGGACGAAGTGATCGACGATTCAAAGCCGTACACGATTTTCGACCCCGAACAGACCTACAAGAAAACCACACTCACAAACTTTACTGCAAAGCCGCTTCAGGTCAAAATTTTTGAAAAGGGTAAATGCATTTACAACTCCCCTGATATCGAGGAGATCAAAGCTTACTGCAAATCACAGCTCGGCACTATCTGGGACGAAGTAAAGCGTTTTGAGAATCCTCACGAATACTATGTTGACCTCTCACAGCCGCTCTGGGAGCTTAAAAACCGTCTCCTCTCCGAATATTTCGGCTATGGAGAATAAAGCATAATAATGGGATTCTAAAGGGTTGTTAACCCTTTAGCGGATCCCAAAGGCAGAGCCTTTGGTGGGGTGTGGGGCAACGCCCCGCAAACTGCCTTCAAGCGCTCCGCAAAGGGTGAATTAAAAAACAGTCCGGCGGACTGTTTTTTAAGAGGGAACGCCCTGCAAGGGAGGGCGTTCCCTTATGAAAATTATCTTTTTCGGCATACCGAGGCTTCCATGACGGATGCCTATTTGCTTTGAACATTATACCAATTTTAGTCAAACTACTCAAATTATGCTTAATTTTACAGTTTTTTAGATTAATTTTGCTCTAATACTTGACAATTAGTAAAAGATATGGTAAACTTTATATCAAAGAATATACTTTCAGTTTATCAGATGCATGGAGGATTGACAGTTGGAATACGAATACAACCATGAAGCTATAAAAGGGAGACGCATCGACAGGGCTATTGAGATCAGCGCAGATCTTTTTCTCAAAAACGGTATCGCTAACGTTAAAATGACCGATATCGCGGAGGAGAGCGGGATAGGTGTTGCTACGCTTTACCGATACTTCGGTACAAAAACATCTATCACGATCGCTGCAATGACATACCTCTGGAATCAGATGAATGATATGTTCAGCGAGGTATTTGAATCGGAGATCTTTCTCTCGCAAAGAGGTATCAAACAGATAAACGACCTTATGCGTATGTTTATAGTTTTGTATAACGCTCACCCCGATTTCATGAAGCTTCTCGAAGAATTCGACCTTTTTCTCGCCAAGGAAAAAGTTCCGAAAGACGAACTTAAAGGTTATGACAAGTCTATAATCAACTTCTACCCTATTTTCGAGAAAGCGTACAATGCAGGAGTTGCTGACGGAACTATCCGCGAAGTCAAGAATATCAGGCTTTTCTATCTCTCATACGCTCACGCTCTCCTTGAAATGTGCAAAAAGCTCACACAAGGCGAACTTCTTCCCTCGGACAACTTTGCCTTTGCCGAATCAGAGCTTGAAACTCTTATCGAAACCGTTATCTACTACTTGAAAAAGTAATTGTTGCCCGTTCAGAGCAGCAACCTCATAATGAAAAAAGGGCTTTTTAAAGCCCTTTTTTCATTTTCTTCTCTTGTGAGCGTTATCTTCGACCTTTTTCTTAAAGTCGATATAACGCTCTCTTTGTTTTTCAAAATATTCCTCAAGAACCTCTTTGTAAGACCTTTCTGTTTTGAGGGACAGAATAAACCTCGGTTTGTGTTTCTCAAGACTGTAATTGATCTGCTCACGAAGTTCCTCAAGACGGACTGTAATATCCTTCTCCTGTGCATAGCTGTTTATCTTGGAGATAATATTTGCAGAGTAAGCAAAGTCGATTACGAAAATTCCGTAGAAGAAGCCGATTCCGAACGAAAACGCCAGATTATTTGAAAGCCATGCGAGCGCGTCAAGAATGTGCGGATTTACAAAGAAATAGTAAAGCGCACTCAATATCATCCAGAAAAAGCTGTAAAGCGGACATATTACGCCCTTGATGTTGCCCCAGCACTCTGAATAGTCCCACAGTCTGACGTGTGTCGTTGAGAGCATTACCATGCCGACAACAAATTCAAGCGCGGTTATGGCTACAGCCATTATCAAGAACAAAACAAGCTTTCTCAGCCACAACTCGTCTATCGGAATATGCTCCTCAAGCGTTGAAAGCAAATACAGTATGCAGAGCGATTCGCCGTAAAGCGGAAGGCACGGCCCTGTGAGAAATCCGGGGTTTACCCAATGCTTTTGCGAAACAAATCTTCGGTAGATAACCTCAATTCCCCAGCCGGTCATGCTTCCGACTGCGAAAAGAAATGTCAGAATCAGAAAATAGCTCATATTTCCTCCTATGCTAAAGCAAATCTGCTCAAAGGCGTGACCCGTGAGCAGATTCAGCGTCAATATCAGGTTTTGTGTTTATTCATGTATTCAGCCATTGTCATGCTGCTGTCGGGATTTGCCATGCAGTAAGCGTAATAAGTAAGTATGTACGAGGCGTCCATCGAATTAATTACGCCGTTTCCGTCCACATCCGCAGCTTTTTGCTGGAACGGAGTAAACTTAGCCGGACTTTCCGACATGACTCTCGCGTATTCGGTGAGAACATCAGAAGCGTCCATAGAGTTTACCACACCATCCTCATGCACTTCTCCAAGAACGACCTGCTTGGCAATAACATTGAAGGTGAACAGCTCGTTTGTACTGCTGTCGCGAAGCGTGATAAATGCCGAGCCGGCTGCAACAGCCGTGATGTTCAAGGTGCTGTTGGAGCTGTTCGCCCATGCGTTGATTACATTATAGTCCGATGAAACGATCTGAATGCTGCCGCTTGAGTGGTATGAGAAAACTCCGATCTGATTGAGGTCATAGACATAGATCGTTCCGCCGTTGGTAATATCGTCAACATATAGACTGCCTGTTGGCTGAGTTGTGGTAGTAGTTGTGGTGGTCGTTGTTGTTGTGGTGGTCGTTGTTGTAGTTGATGTTGATGAGGAAGTCGTTCCGGCTAAAACAGTAACATAAAATGAAGCAGAAACCGATTTGCCGCCGCAGGTCATAGTTAATGTAATTTTGTATGTTCCGGGCTGATTTTGATTGAACTCCGAGGTATCAAGCTGGTAGTATACGACAAGATTACCGACTCCGACTGACTCTGAGCGATTGTAGCCGTTAGATAACGTATAATTTGATACCGAATATGGAGTGGAGCTGTTTCCTGCCGAGTCGATCACATTGACCTTTGCCGCAAACTCTCCGCCCGAAATATCAAGCTGTTCTCCTAAATTAAGGGTCGCATCAGGCTGCTTGGTGATCCTCAGCTCCAGACTTTCAACCGAATACGTTAAGGGCTGTGTCGATGTAGTGGTTGTGGAAGTAGTAGTCTGAGATGTTGTTGTGGCAGTTGTCTGCGGAGCTTTTACCGTAACGTAAATAGCAACTGTCTTTGAGCCTGAGTAAGGTTCGCCGTACTGATTTGAAGAATTAACGTATGACGTAACATATATTGCATATGTTCCCGGAACATTTGAGTTGAACTGTGACGAATCAACCGTGAAATCCGTATATGGGCGGTCAAACTGGTCGTAGTACATTGTTCTTCCGTATTTATCCGTAAAGACTATTAAATTATCAAAAGTTGCGCCGCTGAGATCCAAAGGCTCGCCAACCTCATACGACATCTTGGTCGGTGAATTCTTTATGTAGAAGCTTATTGTAAGACTCGTTGTGACCGTTGTAGTTGTTGCAGGAGCAGTTGTGGTGGTTGTTGTCGTTGTGGTGGTTGTCGTAGTTGTCGTGGTGGTAGTTGTGGTGGTAGTTGTGGTGGTAGTCGTGGTCGTAGTCGTCGTGGTGGTAGTTGTGGTGGTAGTTGTGGTGGTAGTTGTGGTGGTAGTCATCGAAGTGCTTGTGCTTTGTGTGGTCGCAGGAGCACCTGTTGACGAAAATTGGTAGCCGTAACTTTCAGCATAGCTCTGTGCAGTAGAACCTGCACTTCCGCAGATAACTCCGTTGTAAGTTGCACTCGACAGAGTGGAGGAGTTGCATATGGTGTCGCTGTTTCCTATGATCGTGCAGTTCGGATTTTCAAAAACTACAGAGGAAAGCGACGCGCAGTTTTTGAACGCATAAGCTGCTACTGTATCAACGCTTGCCGGGATCACAACCGAAGTAATGCCCGAACCCGAAAATGCCAGAGATTCGATTATCTGAACAGTTGAAGCAATGCTGACCGACTTTAACGCGGTGAAATTGTAAAAGGCACTTCTTCCGATATTTGTAACGCCCTCGCAAATCTCAATATCTGTGACAGATGTTCTGTAGTCGTACCACGGAGTATAGGAGGCTGAGGTGTAAGTAGGCATTTTTCCGCTGCCTGAAATTGTTAACTTTCCGTTATCTATAGACCATGTAAGTCCTTGACCAAAGCTGCCGGAATTTGCTGTCTTGCTCTCCTGTGCTGCTGCGGCTGTCGGTAAATTTGCCTGTGCCGCCGTAACTGCCGAGGAAGTAACTGCTGTGAAGCACATTGCAGCCGACAGAAGCAATGCAATCATTTTTTTCATAAAAATTCTCCTTTTATCTTTTTCTCACTGCAAAGAGCATAATAAGGGGATATATTTCAAGACGTCCTATCAGCATATCAAAACTGAGCACTATCTTCGACAATGCCGAGAGTCCGCCAAAGTTGCCGGCTGAACCAAATCTGCCGACTCCGAAACCGATGTTGTTCATGCAGGTGATGACCGCCGAGAGAGACTCCTCGATCGAATATTTATCGAACGAAACTATCAGCAGTGAGATCGAAAACAGCATCATAAAGAGTATAAAGTACGATGTAACGCCTCTTATAACGTCTCGTTCAACGGGTTTGCCGTCCATTTTCACTGTTGTCACGGCTCTTGGGTTAACTATGTATTTCAGCTCCCTGAATCCCGTTTTTACAAGAATTATGATACGCGAGACCTTCATGCCGCCGCCCGTTGAACCGGCGCAGGCTCCCACGAACATCAGAAGGAGCATAAGTGTCTGGGAAAATACGGGCCACGATGCGGTATCAACCGTTGCAAAACCTGTCGAGGTAATTGTTGAGGCAGTCATGAAGAACGAGTGCCTGAGAGCCTCGCCGAAGTTATCATAAAGCTTCATGACGTTCAGTCCGATGAGAAGTGTTGCCGTTGCGATAATTCCGAGATATGTTCTCAGCTCCTCGTTCTTGTAGGCAAGCGAAAACTTGCGGATTAGCATATAATAGTAAAGGTTGAAGTTGACTCCGAAAAGGATAATGAAAACCGCAATAACCATTTCTATGTACACGCTGTTGTAATGCGCTATACTGTCGCCGTAAATTGAAAATCCTCCCGTGCCGGCAGATGAGCAGGCGTGGATAATGCTGTCATAGAGCGGCATTCCGCCAAAGAGGAGGAAAACAATTTCCAGAACTGTGAGCGCAATGTAGATCCCGTAGAGGATCCTTGCCGAGAAACTCGACTTTGAAACGAGACGGCCGACTTTCGGGCCTGCGCACTCTGCTCTCATCATGTGCATGGTACGCGAATCGTTGCTTGACATTATCGCCAGCACAAACATGAGAACGCCCATACCGCCGAGCCAATGGGTGAAAGATCGCCAGAAAAGGCATGAACGCGACATACTTTCGACATCTGAGAGTATGGTCGAGCCGGTCGTGGTAAATCCTGAGACCGTCTCAAACAGAGCGTCAACGTAGTGGGGGATCTCCCCTGAGATAACAAACGGCAAAGCTCCGATAGCAGACATTGCTATCCATGAAGCAGCAACGCTGACAAAGCCCTCCATTGAAAATATCGAATTGTCTTTCGGCTTTTTTATGGTCAGGAGCAGTGCTATCACCAAAGTAATGAGGAAGGGTATTCCAAAAGAGGTGACAACGTGGTGCTCGCTGTAAATAAATCCGACTACTATGGGCAGCAGCATGGCTACAGCCACGATCTTGAGGATCTGTCCCATAATATAACCTATCATTCTGTAATTCATAATCCGTCCGCTGCCGCTCCTCAGTCAAAAATATTGCTCAGGTCATGCATACCCTTGTTTGTCGTTACAACAACTACGCTGTCGTTGACTCTGAGGCAGTCGTCACCCTTTGGAATAATGAGGTCGTTTCCTCTTACTATGCTTGCGATAAGTATGCCGCTTCTCAGCTTGAGTTTCTTGAGCGGAATGTCAACATAATCTTTCTTGTCCCTTACAACGAACTCGATAGCTTCAAGGCGATCCTTTACAAGCCTGTAGAGCGTTGTAACGCTGTTTCCGAGAGAGTTCTGCCTTGCGCGGACATACTGGAGGATCTGGTTGACGGTTATGCTCTTGGGCGAAATTATGCTGTCGAGAGCAAGTGAATCTGATAGCTGCATGAGCGACATTCTGCTTACCTTTGTAACCACCTTGTCTACGCCGTTATTCTTCGCAAGGAGCGAAAGGAGTATATTTTCCTCGTCGATTCCCGTGAGCGTAACGACCGCATCTGCGTCGTAAACGTGCTCCTCTCTGAGAATATCGTGATCCGTACCGTCAGCACACGAAATATCGACCTTATTGAGGCGGTCAGAAAGCTGAAGGCAGCGGTTTTTGTCAATTTCAATTATCTTAACCTTAACGCCCATTTCAATAAGCTGCTGGGCAAGATGATAGGCAACACGTCCGCCGCCGATGAGAACTGCCGATTTCACGCGTTTTTCGCGGTACGCGGCGCTTATGCTCTTGAAAAATTTCACCATGTTGCTGTGTGATGCAGTCATGTGGATCTTATCGCCGGAGCGCAGAGTGAAGTTTCCATTCGGGATCAAAAGCTCGTCTCCGCGCTGTACTGCGCAGATGAGCACATCAAGTCTGAGTCGTCGGGTAAGGTGACTGAGTGCAACTCCGTCAAGAATACTTCCGCTTGTAATGCGTATCTCGGCAAGGTCTACCCTGCCCTTGGCAAACGACTCGATATTGATAGCCTCGGGGTATCTAAGAACCTTTGCTATCTCGTTGGCAGCGTTATAGTCGGGATTCACCATCATGCTGATGCCAAGCTCCTCACGCATAAAGACAAGCTGCTTATCAAATTCGGGATTTCTGACACGGGCAACACAATGGCGCGCTTTCATCTTCTTTGCTATAAGGCATGAGAGAATATTTACTTCGTCCGAATTGGTGACGGCAATGAAAATATTAGCCTTGTCAACATTTGCCTCCTCAAGTACATCTGTCTGGAGACAGTTTCCGGCAATTACCATTACGTCAAGGTCATTGACTATTGAATCAATGACTTCTTCTTTCTTATCAATAACGGTCACGTTATGCTCTTCGCTGAGAACTTCCGCAAGAGCGCTGCCGACCTTACCGCAGCCAACAATAATAATGTCCATAATTCCTCCGAATTTTTACAGCCGTACCGTCCCAAAAGCCGATACAGCCTTATATTACTGCGTGGAAAAAATTTTTACCACGTTATAATTTCTCAAGATAATTATACCTCTAACATTGACTTTTGTCAATAGAACTGATCGAAATAGGGTCAATTGGGGCAATTATACATTTAAATAAGTATATTACTCAGCATTATGCCGAAATCCGAGAACTTTTCGCCCACAGAATCCGCCTTGCTGCTTTTGAGGACGACCTTTCCGCCCGGCTTTGCAGCAGGAAGCTGAAACGTGAGTTTTTTCTCCTCACAACGGCACTTCAAACCGAGTTTTTCATAAAACAGCTTATAGATATCACCGGCGAACCTATCAAGTGTTTCGCTGAATTCATCCTCGGTTACTACCGGCTTGTCCGACACATTATGAGGCATTATCGAGATTTCAACGGTTTTGTCAACGACTTCAGAGGAAACCACGAGTTCGCGGCAGCTTTCACAACTGCTGAGGAAACTCCTGAGACTGATGAGCATGAAAAATTTCAGGAATTCCCTGCTGCTCCTGAAATACGCACCGGTTTCTCCACTGACGCTGATCTCACACCTTGAACCGATGACTTCCCTGCATGAGCGGATAAAATCAGCTATAAACTCATCGGAATCAATGACTTCAAGGCTTTCCTTATCTACAGAAGCCAGATCAGAAAGCACGCTTCCGAGCCTTGTCATACGCATCAGCTTTTTGCACATAGCATCAATATTTGCCGTAAGTTCGGAAGATTTCCCGTCACATCTGTTCTCGCGCAGGATTTCATTGAGCACTCCGCAAGCCGCTGAAATTCCCGTGACCGCATATCTTACCATACTGTCGCTGTATCTTATGTATTCTGCTGCAAATTCATTTTCAAAAAATTCCTTCATTTTTTCATCGTAGTTCATTTATTTCACGTTCCTTTCAGGATCTATCTTATGCGGACAGTTCCTTAATATATGTGATGTGCCCGAAATCAGTACTACTATTATACTACAAATGCACCCAAAAGAAAAGATAACCGCAGTTAAAAACAGCATAATAAACCAACAATTTTAAAAGTTAAGTCCCACTTACAATTGTTGATTTTGTACATTTCCAAAATTTTCTGTTATTTTTTTATCGAACCTCTTGAAAAAATTTCCTTTTTGAGGTATAATATATTCATAAACTATTTAGGAGGTAATTTTCCAATGTCAGTTAAAGTTGCTATTAATGGTTTCGGCCGTATCGGTCGTCTCGCATTCAGACAGATGTTCGGTGCTGAGGGTTACGAGGTAGTTGCTATCAACGACCTTACAAAGCCTTCAATGCTCGCTCAGCTTCTCAAGTACGATACAGCTCAGGGCGGTTACTGTGGCAAGATCGGTGAAAACCTTCACACAGTAACAGCTGATGATGAGGCTGGTACTCTCACAGTTGACGGCAAGACTCTTACAATCTACGCTAAGGCTAACGCTGCTGAGCTTCCTTGGGGAGAGATCGGCGTTGACGTAGTTCTTGAGTGCACAGGTTTCTACACATCCAAGGCTAAGGCTCAGGCTCATATCGATGCAGGTGCTAAGAAGGTTGTTATTTCTGCTCCCGCAGGCAACGATCTTCCTACTATCGTTTACAGCGTTAATGAAAAGACTCTTACTGCTGATGACAAGATCATTTCTGCTGCTTCATGCACAACAAACTGCCTCGCTCCTATGGCTAAGGCTCTCAACGACTATGCTCCTATCCAGAGCGGTATCATGAGCACTATCCACGCTTACACAGGCGATCAGATGATCCTTGACGGTCCTCACAGAAAGGGCGACTACAGAAGAGCAAGAGCTGGTGCTGCTAACATCGTTCCTAACTCAACAGGTGCTGCTAAGGCTATCGGTCTTGTAATTCCTGAGCTCAACGGCAAGCTCATCGGTTCTGCTCAGAGAGTTCCTGTTCCTACAGGTTCTACAACTATCCTTACTGCTGTTGTTAAGGGTGCAGACGTTACTGTTGACGGAATCAACGCTGCTATGAAGGTTGCTGCTTCTCAGTCATTCGGTTACAATGAGGATCAGATCGTTTCTTCTGACGTTATCGGCATGAAGTTCGGTTCACTCTTCGATGCAACTCAGACAATGGTTTCCAAGATCGCTGATGACCTCTACGAGGTACAGGTAGTTTCTTGGTACGACAACGAGAATTCTTACACATCACAGATGGTAAGAACGATCAAGTACTTCGCAGAGCTCGGCTAATAGCTGAAATATGCAATTTTAAGGCGGTTCATTTTGAACCGCCTTTTTATTTTGTTGACTTCTCCCCCATGCTATGCTATAATTATATGATAGAAAATTTATTTTAGAACACATCGAGGTACTTATGAATAACGAAATTACCGCCGCTCAGCTCGGTGAACTTCAGGACGATGAATACATAATTATAGATATCAGAGACGCAGGCGCATTTGAATACGGTCACATCGGCGGAGCGGTAAATATTCCGCAAAGCGACGTTCTCTCCGCTGAACTCCCCTCCGACAAAAAGCTCATAATCTGCTGCAAGAGCGGCATAATAAGCCGAGATATCGCAGACGAACTCTGCGGCAATGGATTTGAAGCCTACAATCTCGCCGGCGGATACGTTGACTGGCTCCGAATAAAAATGGAGAACCGCAGGATAACGGAGGATGTCGAGTACAGTCTGCGTAAAAAATTCAAAAAAACTATCTGGTGCAAGTTCACCAAAGCTATAAATGAATACAAACTCGTTCAGCCGGGCGACCGAATTGCTGTGTGCATCTCGGGCGGCAAGGACTCAATGCTCATGGCTAAACTGTTTCAGGAGCTGAAACGGCATGATAAATTCCCCTTTGATGTGAAATTTCTTGTAATGGATCCGGGTTACAGTCCCGAAAACCGTCATATCATCGAGCAGAATGCGGAGTCAATGTCCATTCCGATAACTGTTTTTGAGTCGGATATTTTTGACTCTGTTTATAATATTGAGAAGAACCCGTGCTACATCTGCGCGAGAATGAGGCGCGGATACCTGTACAATAAGGCGCGCGAACTTGGGTGCAACAAAATCGCTCTCGGGCACCACTTTGACGATGTTATCGAAACTATCCTCATGGGAATGCTTTACGGCGGTCAGGTTCAGACCATGATGCCGAAACTCCATAGCACAAACTTTGAGGGAATGGAGCTGATCCGTCCGCTTTATCTCATTCGCGAGGACGAAATTAAACATTGGCGCGACTACAATGATCTTCACTTCATTCAATGCGCCTGCAAATTCACCGACACCTGCACGACCTGTGCGCCCGAC
>ULUY01082555.1_pt1 | contig 12340 bp, 9 predicted proteins | sample 1959031 | NCBI WGS metagenome assembly ULUY01 (sample SAMEA4835774, study PRJEB28245) | human gut metagenome | biome: gut microbiome; material: fecal sample | place: Denmark | collected 2008
TCCCTGAGTATTCTTACAGGTCTGTTCACCCTCAGCCTGATTTCCTCTACCCCCTTATATGCCGGAGATAGTACAAGAGCGCCCACCGCCTGCTTGAGCATGCCGGTAAAATATATTTCTATACCCATTGTTCTCCTTTCCGTTTCAGGTATGTCCTGTTGTTTATCACATACTATGCAGAGCATGTTTTTTTCATTCAAAAAAAGTTTCAGCTTTTTATTAATATTTCTTAGCCGAAATATAGGTTGAACAAAATTCCATATAAGGTTATAATAAAAAAGTTCATGCGTTATATTAATAGCATGGGTAAAAAAAAAGAAATGAGGATTAACATGAAATTTTTAATTGACCTTTTAAAAGGAATGGTAGTGGGTATTGCCAACATCATTCCTGGCGTCAGCGGCGGAACCATGATGGTTTCAATGGGCATCTATGAAAAAATCATAGGCGCTATCAACAATCTTTTTAAGCATTTTAAGCAGTCTATTCTCACCCTTATTCCGATTGGAATAGGAATGGTTGCCGGAATCGGAGTGTTCTCTTACATACTTCCGTACTGCCTTGAGAATCAGCCGCTTCCTACAAGCCTCTGCTTTATCGGTCTTATCCTTGGCGGTGTGCCATTTATAGTCAAGCCTGCCAAAGACAGCCTCAAAAAGGACGGAAAGCATATATCCCTCCAGCATGTGACTGCATTTCTTATATTGTTCGGGATAGCTGTCGCAATGGCATTTATGAGTGAGACAGAGTCACACTCTGCCAGCTTTAATCTGAACGCACTTCTTATTGTAAAGCTGTTCATCATAGGTGTAATCGCCTCCGCAACCATGGTTGTTCCGGGTGTCAGCGGTTCACTTGTGCTCATGCTGCTTGGCTACTATTCGGGAATCATTGAGACAATAAGAGATTTTATAGATTCTCTCATAGCATTCAATGCCCCAGGTATTCTTCATTGCGTTGGAATACTTCTTCCCTTCGGTATCGGTGTGGTTGTCGGAATCTTCGCCGTGTCGAAGCTTATTGAATGGCTTTTTGAAAAGCACCCATCGGTTACATACAGCGCCATTCTCGGACTCATCCTTGCATCGCCTATCGGCATTCTCGCAAAGATGGGACACAACAATATCAATGCTGTGTCTATAATCGTCGGAATCGTATTGCTTGCAGGAGCCACATGGTTCACATACTGGTTCGGCAAAAAAACTGAAAATATTGAGAAATAAAAAAGCGGTGACAACCGCGTCATCACCTTAAAAGAACCGGGGAAATCATCCTTAATAAATCACAGGATGATTTCCCCGGTTTCATTTAAAAAAGAGGACGGACTTCTCCATCCTCTGTATTGATTATTTTCTGAGGGGTAGTAAAAATATCCATTTGCTGCTCTATTTTAATTTAATTTCTTTCCATGTGCAAAACACCGGTAGCTATAGTCTCCTTAAATCGCACATCATGTTCCACGAAAAGCATCGTAGGCCGAAATGCCAGAAGCAGCTTCTCAATCTGCATTCTGGTATACACATCAATGTAATTTAACGGCTCATCCCAGATATAAAGGTGTGCCGGAGTAAGCAGGCTTGAAGCAATTAGCACCTTTTTCTTCTGACCCTCAGAGTACAGCTCCATGTCTTTGTCAAACAGCACCCTCTCAAAATCAAGCTGACGCAGGAGCGCTAACAGGAGTGTGTAATCCAATCTTTTCTCCCTGGCAAAATCTCTCAGGCTGCCCTTTAAATGCGAGGTATCCTGGCTGATATATGATATTATCAGGTTCTGCGGCACCTCCAGAATTCCTGTGGTTTTATAATCTGATGATACCGCTTCACCATCCTTATTACAAGCTAAAATTGCTTTAACCAGACTGGTTTTCCCACAGCCGTTTGCACCGTCAAGCGCAATCCTGTCGCCATTCTTAAGCTCAAAGGTGACATTTCTTACCGCGTTAGCTGCTGCGTCACAGTACCTTAGGGAAAAGTCTGCTGTGCGCAGCAGCCGGTCTTTATGGTAACGAAGCGGCATAAGCTTCAAATCCTGCGTTTCCTCGATGTCCTTGAGCAGCCCTTCTTTTTCTTCTATTTCCCTCCTGATACGATTTTCATAGGTTTCCACACGCTTCTGCATTTTCTTTGTCTTAGCTCCGATATATGCCCGTGCATCTTTTCTCCTGTCATGTTCCTTTACAGGGTCAAAGCCTATCTTGGTGCGCTCACTACGTTCTGCCCACCTGCCGGCTCTGTCTGCCGCTGTTTCAAGCTTCTCTATCTCCCTTGCGTGTTTTTCATTCTCTGCCCTTGCATTCTTATCCGCCTTTTCCTTGTTCTCCCACCAGCTTGAAAAGTTCCCTGCCTGGACCTCTATGGTTGCCCTGTTTAATACAAGTACATGGTCTATACATGCGTCAAGTATATCCCTGTCATGCGATACAAGGATAAATCCTTTTTTTCTGTTAAGATAATTCTTCACTATCTGTCTCGCCTCATTGTCCAGATGATTAGTCGGCTCATCAATCAGAAGAAACTCATTCTCCCCGGAAAACAGTACCGCAAGCATCAGCTTAGTGCGCTCACCAAAGCTCAGTTGACCAAACGGTCTGTACAGAAGCTCCGGCGCAATTCCAAGCTGAGGAAGCTCACACAGAACCCTCCAGCTCTCCACATTCGGTTTCCAGCGCTCCATCAACTCATCGGCCGTATTGTTATAATCTTCCTCAGAAACCTTGTATGGAAAATAGTCAAATATCACACTGCTGTTTATCGTTCCGCTGTACTCATACTTTCCCGACAGAAGATTTAAAAATGTTGTTTTTCCCTTTCCGTTTCTCCCAATAAATCCCAGTTTCCAGCCTGTGTCAATTGAAAAGGATGTATCCGTAAAGACTTCATCAAAACTGCCCTCATAGGCAAAGGTCAAATGCTCTACACTTATCTGTGCCATAAAAACGCCTCCCTTTACCCTGCAAAAGCAACATAAAAGGTCTATCCTGCATACGCAAAATAGACCCGCAAAAATAATCCTTCCGTATAAACAGCCTGATATAAAAGGAAAATGCGAATTGCGATAATCTAATTTAAGCGTACACAAAACAGCCTGCTATTGCAGGTTATAAAATCAATATGTGTCCTACTTAAATCAAACTATCTAATAATCATCTTCCCACCTTGCACCGACTGTGCTCTTTCTGTTTATTTGTCCTTTATTCACGGACATATTTATAATAGCATAGTTATGTTTCGTTTGCAAATACTTAATTTTCATCTATATAGGAAACCGTAGCACCACGAACATAACTGCCCCAACACGCCCCGGTCCGGACTATTTGTGGTACGGTTCACCGGCAATAATACGGTATGACCGGTATACCTGCTCAAGCAGTATCACCCTCATAAGCTGGTGCGGGAATGTCATCGGTGAGAAGCTGAGCTTATAGTCGGCTCTGCTTAGCACACGCCCGTCAAGCCCTAATGAGCCTCCGATGACAAAGGCGATTGAGCTCTTTCCTGATATTCCAAGCTTATTGATTTTGTCGGCTAATTCCGTGGATGATAACTGTTTTCCTTCTATTGCAAGTGCAATGACGTACATATCATCCTTGACTGCCGAGAGAATCCTTTCACCTTCCTTGGACTTTATTATTAGCTCCTGCGCTTCGGAGGCATTGTCCGGGGTCTTCTCGTCTGCCACCTCAATAATGTCAAGCTTGCAGTACTTTGAAAGGCGTTTTTCAAATTCCGCTATCGCGTCCCTGTAAAATTTCTCCTTTACCTTTCCAACTGCTATTATCGTTATTCTCATGTACGCACTCCTTTTCATTCACCATTTTCTATATCACCATATGAACTCAAAACTCCCAAAGAATAAAAGAAATGTATCCTCCGCACCACGCATCGGATACATTCACTTAATCATTTATCGATCTTTATAAAATAAGTTTTTATTATTCTCGTGTGCATTTTTATTCTGCATACAACTCATTGTAAACCATATCTGTCACATACTCAAGATAGTCCGCAGCAAGTTCCGGATATTCACCTGTTATCTGCTTCTCAATAAAATGATATCTGAGATTCCATTTTTCGTATGTATCTATCTCATCTGTCACTCCACAGGCATTATCGATTCCTTCAGTGGTATACAAATCATGTATAAAGGTCTTAATCTGCTCTGTCAACGCTTCTTCAGTGAGTGCCTCTCTCTTATATCTGGCACTATTTCTTAAAGAAATAACGCCGACTATGAGAAACCCAGCAAAAAGTGCACCCATCACGGTGTTGGTCAACATCTTAGAGGTTGCGGAAAGGTTAAAGTCAAAAACTCCCAATATGTGAAGCAGAACCAGTACAGCACCCACGCCGCCTACAAGGAAAAATGTATATGCGCTTGATTTATTATCTTCATAGCGCGTGCGCTTAGGAACATACGCCGGTGTTACATCTTTCTCTTTAATATCCTGTGTATCGTCTGTTACATCACCGGACTTTGTATTCTCTCCGTCAGCACTGTTCTGATTATCCATTGAATCTATCTCATCTTCACCATCATCGGTGCCGAAAGCCTCCTTACCTGCCTCAGACATTTCGGATTGTACGCTGTCAAAAAAATCTTCTGCATCGTTTTCCAGCTTTGCATCGTCAAGCTTCTCAACAAGCTCACAGCCGCAATCTGCACATACCTTTATACCTTCACGATATTCATATTTACATTTTGGACACCACATAATATCATCCTCCATATTATAAGTTATTCTGGATTTCACATAACATTGTCCCTGTATTTTTTAAGCTCCTCAATATACCTGTTACCAAGCTTCGACAGATTGATACCCTTTCTGGTCACATAACCTATGGTCATCTTCTCATCGCTGTCAAGCGGAACCGCACTGTAATCACTGCCGTTGAGCTCCTCACAGATAATGCCCGAACAGAGCGTGTACGCATTCATGCCAACCATCAGATTGAGTGCGGTTGCCCTGTCATTTACCTTGATAATCTTCTTATAGCTGTAGGTACTAAGCACCTCCTCAGAAAGATAGAATGAATTGTTAAGTCCCTGCTCAAAGGAAAGGCATGGGTACTCCTCCAGCTCCTTCATCGTTATCTTTTTGTTTTCTGCCAGCGGATGACCATTCCAGAGATATACACAGGTGTTACAGGTAAAAAGTTCGTGGAAATCCAGCTCATTTTTATCGAGAAGCTTATCAAGAACCTTTGCATTAAAATCATTGCGATACAAGATACCGATTTCGCTCTTAAAGTTCTTGACATCCTCTATGACAGCAGCCGTCTTAGTCTCCCGGACGGCAAATTCATACTCATCAAAGCCGAACTCCTTGGCTACAACCACAAATGCCTTGACCGCAAATGTATAGTGCTGCATTGAGACGCAGAACTTCTTTCTGCTGTTGGTATGGCTTATATATTTGTCATCAAGCAGCTGATACTGCTCAACAACCTGTCTGGCATAGGAAAGAAATTCCTCCCCCTCCACCGTTGTCCGTATACCTCTGTTGGTTCGGATGAACAGCTCAACGCCTATCTCCTCCTCAAGGCTCATAACCGTCTCAGACAGACTGGGCTGCGACAGATAAAGCCGCTTCGCTGCCTCATTCATCGAACCGCAGTCCGCAATGGTAATGACATATTTTAATTGTTGTAAAGTCATGCTTTAACCTCTTTAAATAACAATTTATCATTTATCTTTCTTCAGATATAAACTGCAGTTAACAACAATGCAAATTATCCATACAATAACACTTACAATATCAAACACGAGAATAAGTGGACTAATTTTATCTATTCCATAACTGAAATCAATAAAAACGCGGACTATCGAAATAATTAAGGTCATTATAAACACAATAATTGCGGACAGTCTAACTTTCTTATTCATAAGCACCTCCCAAGCTTCCGATTTACTATCAAATATGCTACTGCGCAAGATAAGCCGCCAACAACTGCATTGTCGCAAACGCTCCCGCCCTGTGGCTTCTCTCATATCCGTGTGACGCATACACGCCCGCACCGATAAGTCCATGTCTCACATCGTGTCCTGATTTTAAGGTTACATCGACATCCGAACCGTAGAAAGGATAGATGTCCACCGCATAGTCGATATTGTTGGCTTTTGCCGTGTTGACAAGTGCTGTGACAACATCATAATTGTATGGTCCTGCGCTGTCCTTTGCACAGATGGATACCTGCGTCTCCTTACACTGCAAGCCGTCACCGACACAGCCCATGTCTACGGAAATAATCTCCCTGACACCTTCCGGCACAGTTGCCGCCGCACCATGGCCGACCTCCTCGTAGACTGTGACATGCTGGTAAAGCTTTCTTTTAGGCGTAATTCCCTCATCCTTTAAAAACCTGGCAAATCCAAGCAGTATCCCGACACTCAGTTTATCGTCAAGGAATCTGCTCTTGATGTAGCCCGATGGGGTTATAACCGTTCTTGGGTCGAAGCATACAATATCGCCCACATCAATGCCAAGCTTTCTGATCTCCTCCTTTGTAGAAACCATCTCATCCAAAAGCACTTCCATACATGCGAAGCTTCTCTTCTTTTCGCTGTATTCCTTGTTGACATGCACGGAGGCGTTGTCAAGCTGGAACACTCCTGTATAAATCTTTCCATCCCTTGTCACTACACGCACGTTCTCCGCCTCAGTGTTGTTCGCATTGAGACCGCCTATCGGAACTATGCGCAGATTGCCGTCAGCCTTAATCTCCGACACCATGCCGCCAAGCGTGTCAATATGTGTGTCAAGCATGACAGCATTACTCTCATCCTCACCGCCAAGGTCGACTAGGACACCGCCCTTTACCGTCATATCCGCCTTGTAACCAAGCTTATGATATTCCTCCATCACATACTCAGCCACATTTTTTGTATACCCTGAAGGACTGTCAATCTCAAGAAGCTTCTTTGTCTCCTCTAAGATATAGTCTGCATATTTCTCTGATATCTTCATCTTTTTCTCCTCACTATTTTATGTAGTCATAGATAATTGCCAAACACAATCCCGCAAAATCCCCCAATTGGCTGCAGCACAGCTATACTAATGCGCTGCCGCACACCGGGCTTCACGATTATCCATGTATCAATTACGCCTGCTTCAGGTCAAACTGCAGAAGATATTTCTCATAGTCTGCCATCGGCATAGGCTTTGAATAGTAATATCCCTGAATAATATCACATTCTATCTCTCTTAAAAACTCAACCTGCTCTTTTCGCTCAACGCCCTCGCACACTACCCTTATGTCAAGCCCATGAGCCATCTGAACAATTTTCTCAATAATATAGCGGCTTCTCTTAGAATCATCCGTGCTTTCAAGGAACTCCTTATCAATCTTTAACTCATCCACAGCCATATCCTTCAGCAGGTTAAATGATGAATAACCGCTTCCGAAATCATCCATTGAGAAGCTGAAGCCAAGTGCCTTCATCTTGTTGATAAGTCCTACCATTGTCTTTGAATCCTCTATAAATGCACTCTCTGTAATTTCAAAAACAACCATATTCATAGGAATGTTGTATTTGTTTAACATATCCTGAAGCATGCTAAGATACATCCTGTCATTTACGTGAAGTCTCGACTGGTTGACATTGACCGGAAATACGGGAAGACCTTCATCCATGCGTCTTCTTAACATCCTGCATACCTGCTCAAGGATAAAGAAATCAACCTCCGTGACAAATCCGTTCTTCTCAAAAAGAGGAATGAACTCTCCCGGCGCGATAAATCCCTTCTCAGGCGAAATCCATCTTACAAGAGCCTCACAGCCCACCGGAATCTCAGAATTGATGTCAACCTTAGGCTGGAGATAGACTGTAAACTCATTATTTTCAAGAGCTTTTTTCATGCTCGCGGTCATTTCCTGATTTTTAATAAATTCTTCGTTCATCGCATCATCATAAAGCATGATAGGTGTCTTGGCATCATCCCTTGCTCTCTTTTCCGCAATAGAAGCCTTATCAACCATATCTCTTACGCTTCCGGCTTCATTTTCTGCAAGGTACACACCACAGGTACTCTTTACAATAACCGAATCAGCAAAGCCGGAAATATTGATTTCTATGTTAGAAATATAAGTTTCAAAATTATACTTCAAAGTCTCATAATCAATATAAGATGTTAAAAATACGAATCTGTCCGCCAGCACTCTTGCATATATACCATCAGGCTGCATCATATCATCAAGCATCCGGCTCATGAATTTAAGTACGAGGTCTCCCTGCTCTCTTCCATAAAAATCGTTTATGTATTTAAAATTCTCGATATTTATATAGCCAATAGCATATTTTCCCTCGTCAAACTTAATTTTCTCAGTCTCTTTATAAAACTTAAACTGGTTCCACCCTCCTGTCACATTATCTGTATATGCAAGCTTTTCAAATACCTCTGTTTTTTTTCTTTTAGCAATGATGACTAATGTGGTTATTGTGACTATCAGTACAGCGAGAACCAGACATATCTGAAGCCGGAATCTTACAATAATATTGACAAATGGATTACTTCTTTCTTCAGAAAATAATACACCATTTATAATCCTGTTTTTTGACAGCTCAGGAGATATTGCAGCAATCGCCTTATTGATTATGCTGTTAAGTGAGACTTTGTCATAACTCATACAAGTCATGGCACCAAATGGTATATACTCATCCTTATATGTGGCTTCAAGCATGGAATATGTAGGTTTATCCGAATAAATCATCCACGAATAGCTATTGATATATGCCGCATCAACTTCTCCATTCTTGACCGCATCCAGACAGGCAACAACATTATTATAATTGATAAATTGTAAATCCTGCGAATATTTCTGACCGCTGACTGCAAAGATTGATGCCAAGCCGACGGTCTTAGCCTTACTCTTCAAATCAAGCTTAACCTCATATAGCGGCACCTGAAGATACCAGTCCGTTACACTTAGAGCGTTCTTTCTTGCCCACTCACGGTAATACGGAACAAGTGCAATCATATCAATTTTACCATCAAGCAGGTCCTGTTTGCATTTGCCTGAATCAGCATATTCATGATATATGAAGCCAAACCCGGTATATTCGGAAAAATAATCAAAAAATCTTCTGGAAATTCCCCCGAATCTTCCCTCATCATCCGTATACTGCAATGGATATGAATTTTTTAAATACCCGACATGTATAATCGGGTGGTCAATAACATAATCATGTTCCTCTCTCGTAAGACCGACATAGCTTGCCTTGCTCTGCCAGTACTCGGCATCATAAAGATTCTGTATGTATGTGTTGTTCTGCATATTATAACAGGTTATAGTGTTATCAAGTTCATCTATAATCGGCTGCATATTTGAAGCACCAACAAAATAGAACTCGTACTTACCGAACGTAGCGACATTTTTTACACTCTCATCTACATAAGTTAAGGTACCTGATACAGCAGCATCAATTATTCCATGCTCTACATCTGCAAGCATCTTATTCTCATCATCATAGTATCTTCCCTCATAACGGAATCCATTCTGGACCGCATATTCGTCAAGCTCCTCCTCCGTTGTTGAATAGCGGTACATACCTATTGTCAAGCCATTGAACTTCTCAAATTCTTCAAAATATATATCTGCATCCTCTTCCACATAGAGGACATTATTTTCCTCAAAAACAGCTGCCTTCGAAATGCTATACCCTGAGTATGATTTCAAATCCTCACATGTCAATATCAAATCACATTCAGAAGGAATCACCTCCTCCGGTCTCAGGCCTTTATCAATAAGCAGCACATCAATATTATAGCCGGCATCTGAGCCGAGCTGTGCAAGGTAATCTATGGCATAGCCTGTAAGGCTTCCGTCAGAATTACTCTCGGCAAAGCCCTCCTGTTCGCACACACCTATGGTTATCTTTTTAAGAGTTTCACTGTTCTCGTCAGCTGCAAACACTGTTGCAGCATTCAAAAAAAACATCACAAATATTGTTAGTAAAGCAATCCGTCTCTTCTTCAATGTATCATACCACCCAAACATAAAAATCAATATAGCCGCCCCTGTGGCAGCACAGCCTCAGGGACAGCTTATATGCATGTTATTACTTATTGCTTAAATAGTCATCAATTCCCTTAGCTGCCGCTTTTCCGGCTCCCATCGCAAGTATAACGGTGGCTGCACCTGTAACCGCATCGCCTCCGGCATATACTGCCTGCTTAGTTGTAAGACCATTCTCATCTGCAATTATACAACGGTGCTTATTAATATCAAGTCCTTCTGTCGTTGAAGATATCAACGGATTAGGAGAAGTACCAAGCGACATAATGACTGTGTCAAGCTCAAGCTCGAACTCTGAACCCGGTATCTCAACAGGTCTTCTTCTTCCCGAAGCATCCGGCTCGCCAAGCTCCATGCGGATACATCTCATTCCTCTTACATGTCCATTATCGTCCACTAATATCTCTACCGGGTTAGTCAGAAGGTCAAATATAATGCCCTCCTGCTTAGCGTGATGAACCTCCTCCACTCTTGCCGGAAGCTCCTCCTCGCTTCTTCTATATACGATATGAACCTCTGCTCCAAGACGGAGTGCTGTACGTGCTGCATCCATTGCAACATTTCCACCGCCTACAACAGCTACCTTATGTCCTGCCGCAATCGGTGTATCATAGTCATCAGAGAAAGCCTTCATAAGATTGCTTCTTGTGAGGTACTCGTTAGCTGAGAACACACCATTAGCATTCTCACCAGGTATTCCCATGAACTTCGGAAGTCCGGCCCCTGAGCCGATAAATACAGCATCAAAGCCTTCCTCATCTAAAAGCTCATCAATCGTAACTGATTTTCCAACAACAACATTCGTCTCAATCTTAACGCCAAGCTTCTTCACATTCTCAATCTCAGCCTTAACTACAGTCTGCTTTGGAAGTCTGAACTCAGGTATACCATATACGAGAACTCCTCCTGCCTCGTGAAGTGCCTCAAATATAGTCACATCATATCCGAGCTTTGCAAGGTCGCCCGCACAGGTAAGACCAGATGGACCTGAACCGATAACCGCCACTCTCTTGCCGTTAGGAGCTGCCGGAGCCTCAGGCTCCACATTATGCTCTCTTGCCCAGTCTGCCACGAATCTCTCAAGCTTACCTATAGATACCGGCTCGCCCTTGAAACCTCTGATACATTTTCCCTCACACTGGCTCTCCTGTGGACATACTCGACCGCACACAGCCGGAAGAGCAGATGACTTTCCTATAACCTTATAGGCTTCGGCAAAATTGCCATTCTTAACCTCATTGATAAACTCAGGGATATGTATTGCTACAGGACATCCCTTCATACACTGTGCATTTTTACAGTTAAGGCATCTTGAAGCCTCTTCCTTAGCCTCTTCCTCACTATATCCTAAACATACTTCTTCAAAATTCTTTGCTCTGACAGCAGGTTCCTGCTCTCTTACAGGTACTTTCTTCAATACATCCATCCTAGTTACCTCCACACTGGCCGCATCCACCATGATGTGTAGCGCCTTCCTTTAATTTGAGCATTGCCCTGCCCTCTTCTGTCTTGTACATCTGCTGTCTCTTCATCGCCTCATCAAAGTTGACAAGATGTCCGTCAAACTCAGGTCCGTCAACACATGCGAACTTAACCTCTCCGCCAACGCTTACACGGCATGCCCCACACATACCTGTACCGTCAACCATAATAGGATTAAGACTCACAACAGTCTTGATTCCAAGCTCCTTGGTAAGAAGAGCCACGAACTTCATCATAATCATAGGTCCTATCGCAACACAGACATCATACGTCTTATGCTCATCATTGACAAGTGACTTGATAACCTCTGTAACCATACCCTTGCGTCCATAGCTTCCATCATCAGTAGTAATATAAAGATTTCCAGCTACAGCCTTCATCTCATCTTCAAGAATGAGAAGCTCTTTATTCTTGGCACCGACAATGACATCTGCAGCAATGCCATTTTCATGGAGCCATTTCACCTGTGGATATACCGGTGCGGTACCAACACCACCTGCCACAAAGAGAATCTTCTTGTTCTTAAGCTCCGGCAAATCCTCCTTGACAAGCTCAGAAGGCATTCCAAGAGGACCTGTGAAATCCCTGAAGGAATCTCCCGCCTTCAAATGTGACATTCTTTCCGTGGAAGCTCCCACTATCTGGAAGACTATAGTTATTGTTCCCTCCTCGCGATTATAATCGCAGATTGTAAGAGGAATTCTCTCTCCATGTTCATCCATTTTAACGATGACAAACTGCCCCGGCATACATCTCTTAGCAACCCAAGGGGCTTTCACATCCATAAGGAATATTTTGTCAGCAAGCTGTCTTGCCTTTGTTATTGCATACATAGCATACCT
>ULUY01070253.1_pt1 | contig 12242 bp, 10 predicted proteins | sample 1959031 | NCBI WGS metagenome assembly ULUY01 (sample SAMEA4835774, study PRJEB28245) | human gut metagenome | biome: gut microbiome; material: fecal sample | place: Denmark | collected 2008
GAATGAGTTAGTCGCAACTATCTTAATAACACCACAGGAAGAAAAATGGATATGAATGAAAAGCCAAAGCTTCTTAAAAAGATAAAGCCTGTGAGCAATATATCAAACAAGATAGTAGTAATGGAAAAGTAGTTTGAAAAAGCTTTCACTGATACAGTTTTTATAAGCTGTGTCGGTGTTTTTTATGTCCAGATGAACTTTTTGCAAACGAGATAGAGTTTTCAAAACCAAGATAGAAAAATAATTTTAAGATGAGCCAAAATGAAAATGAGATACTATTGATTTTAGTTAAGATAAATGCTATAATATTTCATAAATCTAACAGAGGAGAGGATAAAATGCCAATATTTTATATATCGGATATGCACATTGGACACCAAAACGTCCTGCACCATGACAATAGACCTTTTACTGACATCAACCATATGCAGGCTGTCATGACGGCAAATTGGAACAGCACCGTTTCCGATAGCGACGAAGTTTATATCCTCGGTGACTTTGCATGGAAAAACGCTCAGGGGCTTGAAATGCTCTATCAGCTTAATGGCAAAAAGTATCTTATCCTCGGCAACCACGATAAGCCCACAGAGGAAATGAAAGCCTGCTTTCAGTGGGTAAAAGACTATGCAGTGATACAAGACGACGAAACGCAGGTGGTGCTTTCTCATTATCCTATCGCCCATTGGTATAATCAATATCGTGGCGCTGTTCACCTCTATGGTCATGTCCATAACACCAAGGACTATCAGGCGTTTTTGCAGTATGCACAAATATGCAAAAACCTTGCCATACCATTTGAAAGCTATAACGTGGGCTGTATGCTCTATTATATGGACTACACCCCCAGAACACTTGATGATATAAGGAGGAGCGCAAAATGATACTTATAACAGGCGATATCCACGGAAGCCACGATATCCATAAGCTCAGCAACAAAGGCAACCCCGACTTCAAGGATATTTTCAACAGCATGACAAAGGATGATTACATTATAATTTGCGGAGATTTCGGACTTGTATGGAACAATGATAAGGAAGATATGTGGTGGAGAAGCTGGCTTAATGACAGACCTTTCACCACCCTCTTTGTTGACGGCAATCACGAGAATTTCGACCTCCTGAACGCTTATCCCGTAGAAAACTGGCATGGAGGAAAGATACACCGAATAGCCCCAAGCATTATCCACCTTATGCGAGGACAGCTTTTCGATATCGAGGGCAAAAGCTTTTTCACCATGGGCGGTGCAGAAAGCCATGACAGAGAGTTTCGCACCATAGGCATAAGCATATGGGAGCAGGAGCTTCCTAATAACAAAGAATACGCCCAAGCACTTTCCACCCTTGAAAAGTGCGGATACAAAGCCGACTATGTTATAACTCACTGCGCCCCTACAGATATCGAATATGAGGTGGAGCATGGAAAATGCACGTCCGCTTATAATTTCTACCATTCAGAAAACAGGCTCACAGAGTTTTTTCGTGACCTTGCAGAGAAAATGCAATATGAACGCTGGTTTTGCGGGCATTATCACTGCGACTATGTGAGCAAACTAAACCCGAAGTTTGAGATACTTTATGATAAAATAGTCACACTGCCGTAATAGTCTGACCTATGAGCTTGTAAACAACGCACCCCTTTGACTTCCCACCCCCGCCATGCTATAATGATAAAAAAGAGGTGACCCCACATGACCAATAAAGCATACTACCACCTGCCGGGGCTTTTCGAGTTTTATGACCTTTACACCGCTTTCCTGCCCATATTCCGTGAGCATAGAGATTATTTCTATGACTGGCGCGAAATAGGCTCTGTCTATGGCGCACCTGCCGACTGCATATGGGGCGGCGGACGAGCAGGCTTCGGCGAACATTCTCCACGAGAAGTCCTCGACCTTATGAAAGAATACAACATCTCCTCACGGCTGACCTTCAGCAATTCCCTGCTAAGAGAAGAACACCTTTCAGACAAAAAGTGCAACGAGCTTTGCAGGCTGTTTTCCCAAAGCCCGCCTCCACAAAATGGTGTGATAATATGCTCCGACCTGCTTCTTTCATATCTGAAAGAGAATTATCCCCACCTCTATTTTGTGTCCTCTACCACAAAAGTCCTTACCGAGTTTTCTCAGCTTGTAAACGAGCTTGACCGTGACGATTTTTCCTATGTAGTCCCCGACTTTCGCCTAAACAAAGCCCTGGATAAACTCTCCGATCTCACCACTGAGCAGAAAAACAAAGTTGAGTTTCTTTGCAACGAGTGCTGTTATGTAGGCTGTGCAGACCGAAAAAACTTCTATGAAAACGTCAGCCGCAAAAATCTCGGTGAAAACTGCCCCGACCATGTTTGCAAAGCACCCAATGCCTCAGAGGGCTACCGCTTTTCAAAAGCCATGGAAAGCCCCGCCTTTATCGGCATAGAGGATATCCAAAACATCTATCTCCCAATGGGCTTTTCAAACTTCAAAATAGAGGGCAGAAGCCTTGGAAGCGCCCTGATACTTGAATTTCTGCTCTACTATATGACAAAACCCGAACATCAGCTAAAGGTCAGAGAGCAAATTTATCTCGACAGTATGCTGGATCTGTTCTGACTATTCTTCACATTGCATATCTCCCATATTGCAAAAAAATATGTCACAAAACTCATGTTACCCACGGCTTACTTGGAAACAAAAATCAAAATAAGTGTAAACAATGCCACTTTTTTGTTAAAACAGCCATTATAATATAGTATAATAACACAGTGCTTTGTCACAAAAAAGTTATAGGAGAATTTACATGAAGAAAATTATCGACATATTTCTGCGTTCTTTGCTCACAGACGCGGCGATAGCCATAGGCGGAACAGTCTATCTGTCCTGCCCTAACAAATATCTGGGAGCGTTTCTTTTCGGCATTGGACTGTTTGTGATACTGTCCTTTGGCTTTAATCTCTTCACAGGAAAAGTCGGATATGCAGTTGAAAACAAACCCTCTTATCTCGGTGAGCTTGGCATAATATGGCTCGGCAATTTTGCAGGAGCCGTTCTCTCCGCCCTGCTTATTACCCAAACACGCATATCCACCATAAGCGACAAAGCCACAGAGCTTTGCAATATAAAGCTTGGGGATAATATCACAAGCGTTTTTATCCTATCATTTTTTCTGCGGAATACTTATGTTCGTTGCCGCAGACGGCTATAAAACTATCCAAAACCCTGTGGGACAGATACTTGCAATATTTCTCCCCGTTGTGGTCTTTATCCTCAGTGGCTTTGAACACTGCGTCGCTAATATGTATTTCTTTACCATAGCAGACTTATGGAGCATTAAAGCCTTTGGCTACCTTATTATAATGTCCCTTGGCAACTCCATTGGCGGAATACTTATCCCCCTTCTGCGAAAAGGCTTTGTATCAAAAGCATGACGCCTGTTTTTATAAGCTTATGTAACACATAAAAAAAGATACCGCAGTTCAAAAAGAACTGCGGTAAAAAAATGACTTCTGCTCTCAGGAACACAGTAAAGGGGTATTATGAAAACATCGCAAAGTTTCAAAAACCAAAACAAAATCAAACAAAAGAGTAGTAAACATCATAAGATAACAAATAAAACACAATTTAAACAATTTAGAAAGAGTGTGCAGAAGTCTTTGTTCGTTCCTGATGTATGTATTATATCACACTAAAAACCATTTGTGGTAACTTTTTTTGGACAGTTGCGACTTTTTTCAAAAAAATCTGCACTCCGAAAATCCTAAAGTTTTCAGAGTGTAAATTTATCTTTTTCTGTAGAGGCGAACAGCGTTTGCCCCTTCCCACGTCTATCCGAATTGTCGCCTGTCTATCAAATAATATCCGCCCTGCGTTTACCTATCTGTGCAAACTCTTTGCGCCTTGTGATAAAGTAAGCCACTGTTACCGCAGTGCCTGTTATCACCCAGGAAACAGGGTAAACTATCATAAGCATAAGATAGCTTCTGTGAGCCGCATAAATCGTGTTCACCCACACAAGCCTGAACACGCAGGTGCCAAGCACAGTTATGACCGCAGGTGTCATAGAGTGACCCATTCCCCTAAGACAGCCGCCCGATATTTCGTAAACGCCCGTAAGAAGCTCCAACAGGCAAACTGACCACATTCTTATCATTGCGTAGTGTATAACGTTCTCGTCCGTTGAGAAGATCTGTATAAAAAGGTGTCTGCCAATAAGGAATATCATACTCAGCCCAAGACAGCTTGCAAGCCCGATAAAGGTGCAAAGCCTGTATATCTTTTTACAGCGTTCCTTATCCTGAGCCGCAAAATTCTGACTTGTAAAGGTGGTCGCAGTCTGAGCGAAAGCGTTTATCACAAAATATGCCATGAACTCAAAATTCTGTTCCGCTGTGCTTCCGGCGATACCGTCTGAACCGAAGCTGTTTATCGCCGCCTGTATCACAACGTTTGACAGTGAGAAAACCATGCTCTGCAAACCAGCCGGCAAGCCTATCTTTATGATACCGAGGAGATATTCCCAGCGTATCCTGAGCTTTCTGAAATCAAGTCTTAGCATCTCCTCCTCGTGGGTAAGAAAGTAAAGTATCATGCAGGCACTGAAAAAGTTTGATATAACAGTTGCCGTTGCAACGCCTGCCACGCCCATTTTGAACACGATCACGAACACAAGGTTCAGAATAACATTTATAACGCCTGCGGTGATAAGAGCGTAAAGAGGTCGGGTGCTGTCGCCCTTGCTCCTAAGCACTGCCGAACCAAAGTCATATATCTCTATAAAAGGCATTGCAAAGAAGAATATCCTGAGATACAGCGTTGCAAGCTTTAAAACATCGTCAGGCACATTCATCATACCAAGGAGTATCGGCGCAAGTATCTCGCCTACACCCAGTATGATAAATCCGCTTATGACCGCCAAAAGCACCACCGTATGTACAGCCTCGTTTGCCTTATCTTTTCTCCCCTGACCTATAAGCCTGGCCACCACAACGTTTGCACCGACAGAAAGCCCCAGAAAAAGGCTTACAATAAGGTTCACCAATGAAGAATTGCTTCCAACCGCCGCCATGGCTTTGTCGCTGTCAAATCTGCCCACCACCGCAAGGTCAGCAGAGTTAAAAAGCTGTTGCAAAATACTTGACAATGCAAGGGGCAGTGCAAAAATAACGATCTTGCCCACAAGCGGACCGTTTAACATATCTATTTTCTTATTTTTCATAACAGATCTTCTCTCATCTTTCAACTAACTATTTCTCACACCTAATATTATATCACACCATCAAAGCTATTTCAATACCCGAATTTGCACATAAGCACACACAGAGATGTGTAAAAATCTAAACATTACGACCATTTGTACAATTTTTTGAACTCTTTGCCTGTTGACAAAGGCATGAAATGGTGTTATAATAATATTCCACGGGAGGTGAGCAGTATGGCGATAGACAAAAAAGGCACAAAGCAGATTGCCGATAACCGAAAGGCACGTCACGATTATTTCGTGCTTGAGCAGATCGAGTGCGGTATCGAGCTTGTGGGAACAGAGGTCAAGTCTATAAGGAATGGCGGCGTCAATCTGAAAGACAGTTGGTGTTCTATCGAGGACGGAGAGATGTGGGTCAAGGGTATGCACATATCCCCTTATGAACACGGCAATATTTTCAACCGTGATCCACGCCGGGAGAGAAAGCTGCTGCTCCACAAACGTGAGATACTGAGGCTGTTCGGAAAGGTACAGCAGGAGGGTCTTACGCTTATCCCGATGTCGCTATATTTCAAAGGCAGCAGAGTCAAGCTTGCACTTGGGCTTTGCAAAGGTAAAAAGCTTTATGACAAGCGTGACGACATGGCAAAGAAAGCCGCACAGCGTGACATAGAGCGTGCCATGAAAGAGCGAAACTAACCTGGGGGTGTAAAGGTTTCGACGGGGGTTTTGAAGCACGATAAGCGAGTAGAGGAGCGCACACTCTTTAAACGGCGTACGTTTTAAAATTAGACGACAACGATAATTTTGAATTAGCTGCTGCTTAAGTCAGCGCTCGTCTTGCCTTAGAGTACCACGGCTTTGGTAAAGGCGTCGATCAGTGGTGAACGTTACAAAGCGATGGCTGTAGCCTTGTGATGTATCACAGCCTACCAAACACACAGGCGTGTCTGTTTGCCTTTGTGCAAGGGAACGGGAGTTTTCCGCAATAACAGAATACACTCGTAGAAGTTCGTGGGGATAGGCTTTCGGACAGGAGTTCGATTCTCCTCACCTCCACCAGCAGGGGCGTGCCCCTGCACCCAATTCCGCTTTACTTTATGTAAGGCGGTTTTTTTATTGCCGCTCATCAATTTTATCTAAAACCCAACCATTGTTTCGCCGTGGCGGACATTTCCCGTCAAGTTTTTTTGTAAACACACAAAGTCACCGCTGTGATAATTTGTGTGTCACTTTTACAAATTCAGGGGCGTACCCCTGCACCCGATCCGCTTTACTTTATGTAAGGCGGTTTTTTATTGCCGCTCATGGATCATTATTTATAAACCCAACTTTGTTATTTCACCATGGCAGACGCTGATATAAAAAAAGAGTGCATTACCACCTCAGATAATGCACTCTTATATTTTACCCTATTTTTCCTCCAGTCCGCTGAGCGAAAGCCTGCTCTCCATTTTCTGAACAGTCTTGCTCTCCTGCTTTGCGATCTTCGCTTCAAACCAGAAGGTCGAGCCTTTGCCCTCCTCCGATTGAACGCCGTATGCAAAGCCGTGGGCTTTGAGTATCTCCTGACAAATGGAAAGTCCAAGTCCTGTGCCTACCACGTCACGCTTTACCTTTGCGTCACGGTAGTATCTGTCAAATATCTTCGGCAAAAGCTCCTTAGAAATGCCCTTTCCGTTGTCTGTTACTTCAATACGAACCACATCAGCCTTGTTTATCTGCTTGATACGAATGACCTTATTGTCCCCTGTGTAGTTTATAGCGTTGTTTATAAAGTTGTAAATTACCTGATCCAGCTTTGCAATATCCGCCGTTATCACTCTGTCCTCGTCTGGGATATACTTGATATCATAACCATTTTGCTCTATGAGTATCTGATATCGAGTCATGCAGTCATTGAGCTTGTCAACAATAGAGAAGTCCGTGAGTTTAAGCTCCGCATTGCCCGACTCCAGCTTTGAAAGCTCCAGCAGATTATTTACCAGACTTGAAAGCCTGTCAGCCTCGTCGATAATGACTTGGATATGCTCCTGCCTCTTCACAGGATTATCCCCCGACAAGTCCCTTATCATTTCCGCATAAGCCTTTACCATAGTGAGCGGTGTTCTCAGGTCGTGAGATATGTTCGCAATAAGGTCTTTCCTAAGCTCCGATACCTTTTGTATCTCGTCCTTGGCATTGTTAAGCACCGTGGAAAGCTCCTCTATCTCACAATAGCCATGACCATTGAACTCCACCGTATAATCCCCTTCACCGAATTTCTTCGCCGTGTTCGTAATGTCAACGATAGGCTTTGAAAGTCGCTTTGAGATATACATGGTCACAATAAAAGCAAGCTCAAAAAGTATGATAGTGATATAAATGAGCTGTTCTCTTATAATGCTTACAGTGGAATCTATCGGCTCTATTGAGCTTTCAATAAAAAGATACGCCTGCTTATCCGAATCATCAGTGTAGATAGACGTGCAGTAAAATATCTCCTTGCTCTTGAAATTCTCATTCTGAGCAATTTTCGTGATGTAGTTATCGTCCGACTGTTTTAGCTTAGATATCATCTTGAAAAGTCCGATGCCATAGCCCTTGTTTATGATCTTGTTAAGATGCGAATATGCTCCCATGTTGTTTTCCATCACAAGAGGATTGCCCATTTCGTCCGTTATAACAATGCAAAGGCTGTTGTCAAAAGCCAGCGAGCGGTTCGTTACCTCCTGCTGGTCAGTGCCATATGCTTGGATTATCTGATTTGCAGCGTCTGTGATATCTCTTATCTTCGCCGACTGATAATATCTTTCCAAGAAAAAATACTGAAAAAGCCAAATAAGAATAAGAATAAAAGCCGTGAAGAAGATAAAATACATCCACACATATGACCGCAGACTTCTTTTCGCCTTTATCTCCGCCGTCTTATTGCTGACTTTTTCCTTGACTTCTGCAAGCTTACTGGATCTTTTCAAACTTATATCCCATTCCTCTCAGAGTAACAATAAGATTGCGGTATTTTCCAAGGCTGTTTCTCAGCATTTTTATGTGAGTATCCACAGTTCTGTCGTCACCGTAAAAATCAAAGCCCCAAACCTCTTCAAGAAGTTTCTCTCTTGAAAGCGCAATGTTCATGTTCTTCACCAGATAGAAAAGCAGGTCATACTCTTTCGGAGTCATGGAAACCTTCTGCCCGTCTATCTTTACCTCACGGGCTGTAAAGTTTATCTCTAATCCCTCGTATCTTATAACGTCCTCAGTGCGCTGAGAAGCTGACGCACGGTTAAGCACCGCCCTTATCCTTGCCATAAGCTCCTTTGGCGAGAACGGTTTTACAACATAATCGTCAACGCCTATCTCAAAGCCGAAAAGCTTGTCATACTCCTCGCCCCTTGCGGAAAGCATTATAACAGGTATCTGCTTTATTTTTCTTATCTCCTTGCAAGCTGAATAGCCGTCAAGCTTCGGCATCATAACGTCCATTATGATGATATCGAAATCCTGATTTTTCACCATTTCCACAGCCTGCATACCGTCCTCAGCCTGAGCTACTTCATATCCCTCAAACTCGGCATACTCTTTGATTATCTCTCTTATTTTAATTTCGTCATCGACTACAAGAATTTTTGCCATAGTCATTCCCTCCTATTCAGGCAACACCGCACAAAGAACACCTATTTGCTTTGCATACAATGCTTGTGTGTTGCTACCTTAATTCATATTCTTTGCTTATATAATAACCTATTATTGTGTAAAATTTGTGACGGTTTATAGAATATTCTAAGCCATACCGCACCAATTCACAAGAAAACTACTGCCCGCCAACCAAAATGGTATGACGGGCAGAGCTTATATAGGAATTTGTTGTGGAAATGTCAGGAAATCAGCAATGTCCCATCATAATGAGAGCCATAAGACAAAAACCTGTTACGATACAACTCATTGCGCCCATGATGTTGTCTATTTTTTCTGCTGTAAGCTTTTTCATAGTGATTACCTCCTTGGGGTCTAAAATAAACTATTCTGTTCTCAGTGCGATAACAGGGTCTTTCTTTGCCGCCACTCTTGACGGGAACAGACCTGCGATAAGCGTCAGGCAAACGCTTATTGCAATGAGTACAACTGCCGCACTGACAGGTATTGAAGCTCTTATCGGCACGTCCGTAAGATGTGCGATTATCATGTTTATCGGTATTGTGAGCAGATATGAGATAATTATTCCCAATGCACCTGCCACAAATCCCACGATAACTGTTTCGGCATTGAACACTCTTGATATATCCCTCTTTGAAGCACCTATACTTCTCAGAATACCTATCTCCTTTGTTCTTTCCAAAACTGAGATGTAGGTTATAATGCCTATCATGATAGATGATACCACAAGTGAAATTGCAACAAATGCAATAAGAACGTAGCCGATAGCGTTTATGATAGAGGTGATAGAACTCATCATAAGACCAACATAATCGGTGTATTCTATCTTGTCCTCTTCGCCAACACTGTCGTTGTAATCGTCGATAATATCTATTATCTTTTCCTTTGAAGCAAAGTCCACAGGATAGATATTTATGCTGTCAGGGTCTTCAACAACTGAATAGCCAAGAGTTTTCATGTTGTTGTCATAGTTTGAAGTGGAATATTTTCCGCTGTTTGCAAGCTGATCCGCATTTGTGTCGGACTGTTCTTTGAGCATTTGCTTCATAAGCTCCAGTTGCTCGTCAGAAAGTGAAGCTATATACTTCTTCTGAGTTTCGGTAAGCGATGACATATCACCGCCCTGAATTGCTGACATATCCATTGAACCCATGGCATTCATGCCCATATCTGCAAGCTCGCCTGTATCGGAAGCACCACTCTGCTCCATAAGAGCCTTATACTGCTCCTCGGTCATTCCCTCAGGTATCTCCATAGAGCTGTCGCCTGCCACCAAACCAGCCTTCTTGTCTGTGTCGGAGCTGTCTGCTGTTTTATCAGCCTTACTTTCTGTATCGGCTGTGCTGTCGGAAACGGTTTCTGAACTGCTGTCTGTATCTGCCACATTCTCGTCCGTTTTGAACTTCAGTCCTGTGAAAACATCTATGTCAGGATTTGCTATCTGCTCTTTTACTATCTCGCTGTTATCTACTTCGTCGATAAGATATGTCATAAGGTCATGACGATAGCCTATCGCACCGCTTATGGAAGCAGAGGAAGCGTCCTCATCAGGTCGCAGGATACCGACTACACTTATTTCTGTGCCGTTTGCAACAGCCTTTTTCATGTAGCTCTCATCGCCTGTCATATCTTCCCACACACCGTCTTTTTTCTTATAGAAATCAGGTGTAGGAACGACCTTGAATTTCAGGTCAAGAAGCTCATCATAGGTGTAAACGTGCTGTTCGCTGTCAACGGATATATCCTCTCCTGCCATGGCACGTCTTACTATGCCGTTAAGTGAGCTTGGGTCGAGAAGTCCGAGAGAATAAAGCACATAGTCGTTTATCTCGTTGTTCTTATCAACTACAAGCACAACTTCGTTATACTTTTCAGGCAAACGTCCTGCGATAACGTCATACTGCTTGTCGATAAGCTCCTCATTATCTATCATTTCGCTCCATACATCAGTACCCATGCCACCCATTGAGCCACTCATGGACATTGCTTCCATCTGAGTTGAGGACATATATCCCATATCTTCAAGAAGCGTTGACGGATTGACCTGCATTACACCGCTGTCGCTCTCCGTAAAAACGTTAAGTGTAGTGGCGTATGTGTACTGAACGTCGCTTGTAAGATCTTTCAGGTCGCTGTTATCGTCAAGATATTTCTTGAACTTCTCCAGATTGTTGACCTTTGTTTCTTCCATGAGAGTGTTTATCATCTCGCCCATGGCATTCTGAGAATAGACCTTGTCTTTATCGTGTTTTGCTGAATCCTCATGGTTTTTCGCCATGGTGTTCATTATCTCGCCTATACTTGCGGTGGTCTTTGTTATCTGAAGCGGATAGCTTGAAAGAGTATCAGACTGCACCTGATCTATATAAAGCTGAACACCGTTTGAGATAGAAAGAATAAGTGCGATACCGATTATACCAATAGAGCCTGCAAAAGAGGTAAGAAGCGTTCTTGCCTTTTTTGTCATAAGATTGTTTCGGCTCAAAGACAGCGCAGTAAGGAAGTTCATGGAAGTTTTAAGCTTTTTGCGCTCTTTCTTCGCCGCCTTTTTGTCAGCCTTTGTAGGCTCTTTTTCAGGCTTTTTGATAGGCTCAACAACATTCTTGTCAAGAGGGTCGGAATCGTCTATGACCTTTCCGTCAAGAAGTTTTATTATCCTTGAAGAATATTTCATTGCAAGCTCAGGATTGTGCGTTACCATTATAATAAGCTTGTCCTTTGAAATGCTCTTCAAAAGCTCCATTATCTGCACGCTTGTTTCAGTATCAAGCGCACCTGTAGGCTCATCTGCAAGCAGAATGTCAGGCTCATTCACAAGCGCTCTTGCAATGGCAACTCTCTGCATCTGACCGCCTGACATCTGATTAGGCTTTTTGTGGAGCTGGTCGCCAAGACCCACCTGCTTGAGAGCCTTGACGGCTCTTTCACGTCTTTCTGACTTTGAAACACCTGAGAGGGTCAAAGCAAGCTCAACGTTTGAAAGCACTGTCTGGTGCGGTATAAGGTTATAGCTCTGGAACACAAAACCTATAGAATGGTTTCTGTAGGAATCCCAGTCGCAATCCTTGAAATCCTTGGTAGATTTGCCGTTAATGTTAAGGTCACCGCTTGTATATCTGTCAAGGCCGCCGATAATGTTCAAAAGAGTGGTTTTACCACAGCCTGACGGGCCGAGGATAGAAACGAACTCATTCTCACGAAAATCAATGCTAACGCCTTTAAGGGCAGAAACGGTGGAATCACCAACGACATAATCTTTTTTTATGTCCTTTAAACTAAGCATATATTTTCTCCTATTTTTGTTATTGTAAAGATATTATAATAGGGTTTTATAAACTCAGTTTAAACATAACACAGTTTTGGGTGTAAAAATTGTCGGAGGGGGAATTGAAGTGAGGAATGAGGAGTGAGGAATGAGGAATGAGCAAAGCT
>ULUY01014455.1_pt1 | contig 12202 bp, 6 predicted proteins | sample 1959031 | NCBI WGS metagenome assembly ULUY01 (sample SAMEA4835774, study PRJEB28245) | human gut metagenome | biome: gut microbiome; material: fecal sample | place: Denmark | collected 2008
GCTGGTAGGCGGAGTTCGCCGAGCTGAGGTTCGGGAACACCAGCGTGTTCACCTCCTTGTCCTTCAGACGCGTGAAGGGGTACTTCGCATCACGCAGCTCGCGGTTCATCGCGAAGTTCACCTGCATCTCGCCGTCGATGGCAAGGTCGGGATAATGCTTCTGCATGTAGTCCACCGCCTCGTGAACCGTCGCAGGACTGCCCGTGGTGTCGGAACCGAAGTTCGAATACGAGAGCATCGCCATCACCGGCGTCCGGTTGAAGAATTCCACCGTCCGGCGTGCCAGGCGGGCGATGTCGATGAGCGTTGCCGTGTCGGGATGACGGTTGATGAGCGTGTCCGCCAGGAAGTAGGTGCCCTTCTTCGAGTTGAGGATGTGCATCGTGCCGAAATGCTTGAACTCCGGCTGGATGCCGATGACCTCCTTCGCCACCTTGATGGTGTTCGAGTAACGGGTGTACAGGCCGGTGATGAACGCGTCCGCCTCGCCCGTCTCGACCATCATCATGCCGAAGTAGTTGCGCTCGAACATCTTGTCGTTCGCCTCCTCGAAGGTCATGCCCTCGCGGCCGCGCTTCTCCGCCAGGATGCGGGCATACCGCTCGCGGCGCTCCGTCTGGCAGTCGTGGCGCAGGTTGACGACCTCGATGCCCTCTAGGCTGACGTCAAGCTCCTTGGCAAGCTTGGCTATGCGCTCCTCGTTGCCCAGCAGGATGGGGTAACAGATGCCTTCCGCCTTTGCCTCGACGGCCGCCTTCAGCATGTGGGGGTGCGTACCCTCGGCGAAGACCACGCGCTGCGGGTCGCGGCGTGCCGTGTCGTACAACTGACGGGTGAGCTTGCTCTCCTGACCCATGAGCTCGCGCAGGTGGGTCTTGTAGGCGTTCCAGTCGGTGATTTCCCGACGGGCGACACCCGACTCGATGGCGGCTTTTGCCACGGCGACGGACACCTCGGTGATGAGACGCGGGTCGACGGGCTTCGGGATGAAGTAGTCGGGACCGAAGGTGAAGTTGTTCACGTGATAGGCGACGTTCACCACGTCGGGCACGGGCTGTTTCGCCAGGTTGGCGATGGCGTAGACGGCGGCGAGCTTCATCTCCTCGTTGATGGCGGTGGCGTGGGTGTCAAGCGCGCCGCGGAAGATGTAGGGGAAGCCGATGACGTTGTTTATCTGGTTGGGATAGTCCGAGCGTCCGGTGGAGATGAGCACGTCGGGGCGGGAAGCCTTGGCATCCTCGTAGGATATTTCCGGCGTCGGGTTCGCCAGGGCAAAGACGATGGGATTCTCCGCCATGCTGCGCACCATGTCCTGCGTCAGCACGTTGCCCTTCGACAGGCCGAGGAAGACGTCTGCCCCGCGGATGGCCTCAGCCAGGGTATGCACGTCGCGGCGGTCGGTGGCAAAGAGGCGCTTCGTCTCGTTCAGGTTCTCGCGGTCGGAGGTTATCACGCCCTTGCTGTCGAGCATGAGGATGTTCTCCTTGCGCGCACCCAGGGCGACGTAGAGCTTCGTGCAGGAGATGGCGGACGCCCCGGCGCCGTTGACCACGATGCGGACGTCCTCGATGCGCTTGCCTGCCACCTCGAGGGCGTTGAGCAGTCCCGCGGCGGAGATGATGGCGGTGCCGTGCTGGTCGTCGTGCATCACGGGGATGTCCAGCTCCTCTTTCAGCCGACGCTCGATTTCAAAGCACTCCGGCGCCTTGATGTCCTCGAGGTTGATGCCGCCGAAGGTGGGTGCAATCGCCTTGACTGCCGCGATGAACTTCTCGGGGTCCTTCTCGTCGATTTCGATGTCGAACACGTCGATGCCGGCGTATATCTTGAAGAGCAGTCCCTTGCCCTCCATCACCGGCTTGCCGCTGAGCGCGCCGATGTCGCCCAGACCGAGCACTGCCGTGCCGTTGGAGATGACTGCCACGAGATTGCCTTTGTCCGTATAGTCGTACGCCGTGTGGGGGTCCTTCTCGATTTCGAGACAGGGCTCGGCGACGCCCGGCGAATAGGCGAGCGACAAGTCGGTCTGCGTACGGTAGGGTTTGGTGGGAACTACTTCAATCTTTCCGGGCCTTCCTTGTGAATGATAGAGCAAGGCCGCTTCTCTCGTTATCTTTACCATAATAATATGTATTTAGTGATTCCGTTTAACTAGTTGTAGCAAAGGTAGGAAGAATATTACAATGTGCGCGTCTGTCCAACGTTTTTAACGTGATTTTGATATTTCGGACACGCCGCACGGCAAATGCGCAAGGCGACATCGGCTGAACAAAAAACAGACGGACGCCGCAGCCTACATGCTACGACGCCCGTCCCAAAAATTCCAACATTACATTTTGTCATACTCAGATGCCCTCGTCCGTGTCATCGCTGCTGCCACCACCGGAAGGCTTTCCGCCGTCCTCCGTCGGTGTACCGCCGGTGTTGCCCGACGTCGCGGTGGCGTCCGCCTTCTGCCCGATGACCTCGCGCTTGTAGTGCGTCACCTCGGTGTTGGCGTAGTCGATGAAGGAGGCATAATCCTGCTCGCCCTCGATGAGCGCCAGGGCGTTGACCCATTTCACCAGCGTACGGTAGGCCTCATCGGACGCCCGGCGAGCCTTCTTCAGCGCGCCGACGGGTTGCAGCATCCGCTCCTGCGTGCGCTGTGCGGTGAAGGTGCGCACCTGCTCGTTGGCGTCCTTCAGCGCGGTGACGAACGGGGTGAGCGAGAGGGTGCTGACCTGTGTGGCATACTTCCCTTCGAGGTCGGTGACGAAGTTGATGAGCAACCCCGTCTCCTTGTCGAGCTGGTCGGTCTGGGAGATGCCGTAGTCGATGATGTGCTGGTTGAGGACCCGGGCAGCCGCCGCCATCGCCTCGTCGGGGAGGTTGAGGAAGCCCTTCACCGCCTTCTTGTAGCCGTTGTAGAGAGCGTCGCGCAGCCGGTCCGCCTCCATGATGTCGTCGGTCAGCAGACTCTTCTGCGAGAGTTTCAGCGCGTCATCCTCGGCAGCGAGTGCTGTCTTGAGGGCGGCGAGTTGGGCGGAAGCCTTGGTTTTCAACTGTGCATTTTTCTCGGCATTCGCCAAGATGTTGCTTACGTAGAGATAGTGCGCACCATTGTTCATGCGCTCCAATGTGATGTTTTTGAGTTCCATCATACACAAACTATTTTTATGATTAATACTAGGTGCAGGCGTCGTGCCTGCATCGGAACAGGCACGAAATTACAGAAGTTTTCATAATTATTCCCATTTCTTAGGAGGATTTTTTTCGCGGAAGCCATTTTTCGGGCATTTCGCGTCAGAAAGATGTTAAGAAACATGTTTTCCGCCTCCATTTAGTTTCCCGCAACGCTGGAAATGTCGTATCCAGCACCAAACTGTTTTCCGCGACGCTGGAAATGCCGTATCCGGCACCAAAGTGTTTTGAAAGGTTAAGGATACGCTATATCCAGCCCCAAAATGTTTTGAAAGGTTAAAGAAACGTCATATCCAGGCTCAAAACATTTTGCGGGAAGGTTTTGTCGTCCGTTTCTCGTTTGAACGGCCTTCGAACGGTGTTCATGTCGGGTGTTTCTTGCCTGACGGGGAGTATAAGGAAGGGGGCAGCCCCTTATTGTGGACTGCCCCCGTTCGCTAGTGAATGATAATTATGTTTGTGTGATGCTTGCAGGAGAAGTTATCAACGACGCAATGTAAATTCAGTTGTACCGCTCTTCAATGCGCCTACCGTTGTAGTGGCAGAATATGTACCCCAATATTCATAGCTGAAAGTTATTTGCGTATTGTCATTATAATCAGAGAAGTCCTCCAAATCTAAAGTTATACCTCCTCGGTCATCTTTTATTTGATAAGTTTCTGTATGGTTACCCATTGTAACAGAAACAGACGAACCACGATCAATATAATCAGTCCTAATCCTCAATCGCAAATCAAATGTAGTCACCTCCGGATTCGTAAAGCTCAACAAGTCATGTTCCGCGAACAAGTCGCTCGATACTTTAATATCCGTAGCACTCTCTGCGACATTCGACAAGAAATGGAACTCAAAGGTGCGATTGGCTTCATACTGCGCTTGCGTGATGGTAGCCACATAGTCGAACGAAGAATTTTCGTGCAAGCGGACAGGCAGACGGTTCTTCTCAACATCGGGATAGATGGTCTTCTTGATGGGTTCGATGTAGAACTCCAAGGGGAAGACTGACTGCGGAAGATTCTCCGGCAATTGAAGCGTGACGGTTTGCGGAGTTCCTGCCTCTGCATCAATCTGGGGGATACAGCTCGCTGTAAACTCGAACGGCGTACGTACATTAACAGTAACCCGACGGGACAATCCTTCGTCACTAATCACAATGAACTCCTGTGTTTGCATGGAGGCAGGCAACGGATCAGCCGGAATGATGGTTATCGTTCCGTCCTCATTGCATATGATTTCCTTTACAGCCTCATGATTATAGCCGCCTTCATCGTCTCCGTCAACCGGCACGGCATTCACATGGTCGTTTGCCGGCTCTCCCTTAATCGTGTAATTGTAGTTCAGGATATATGCGTCCGTTGATACCAACATGATGTGGAGCTTGTCGACACTCAACTCACGCCCTACATTGTCCTCGATGCGGTTTACCTCGCTGACTTCGACTGAAGCTGAAATGTTGTTGGACGCTGCCGCGTTCATGGCTTCCTCAATGCTATCATATCCCTTGCTCTCCACGTTGCCTATAATCACATGATAGGCAAAGTTACGATACAGATTGAGGTAGGAAGTAACGCCCGTAGTCGCATCGCTGCTGACAATGTCCAGCTTATAATAACATGTAGCCTCATTGAAGTCTGCTTTCACAAGGATATAGACCGGAGCATCCGAATCATCCTGATTGCGTTCGTACACGTATTTAGGCTCTAACGTGAATTCGTCCGCTTCGGGTGCACTCTCATCTACCTCTCCACAAGTGACACCGGGATACCGGTCGTTGTTTTCACGGAAGGTTGCATACACATCATCCGCTCCGTCCAGTTCCTCGAACGTCGCAAAGCCACTGCCCGTATATGGAGCCACGGTTCCTTCGTTGGTTTCATTTACAAGGGCATAACCTAAAAGCGTAAAGTTCTCGTTGCTGCCCTCACCTTTCGTAACACTGATCTTGGCAAAATTGCGCACCAGCTTGACAGTCCCCAGCACCGTATTGCTCGTAATGCCTTTCTCGACTGTCAAATGTCCCCAATAAGCATCCACACCGTCCTTCACGGTCAGGTTGCTAAAGATGCTTACTGCATTCGCCGCCGGGGAATACGTGCCGAACGTAACATCTCCCAAGACGAAATGCAAAGAAACCTCCGCGTCAGACTTCGGCAATTTGACCGTATAAGTGCCGCGGTTGCCCTCAAAACTGTTTACGGTCGCCACCTGGTTGGCTATAAAGAATCCGTTTTCATCGAAGACCAACACACGCATCGGCATCTGCATTACGTCCTGAGGTTGGTCGCCCAAAGCACGGGAAGCCACAACCGGTTCCGGAATCGTAACCGTAAATTGATACTCATCCGGTTGCAGCGTCGGTGAACTCACCAATTCGTCCTGCTGACAAGCTGTTGCCAGCAAGAGCATCAACATACTTATATAGGTATATATCTTTTTCATAACTTATTTCATTTTATAAGTTTATTGCATCGGTTCATCACCCCATACGAATTCCGTATCGGAACCACCCTTCTCACTCATCTTTTCATTGCCCCAATACCATACATCGTAAACGCAACGGACAGCGTGACCTCCCCTAGAATCATCATGGAAACCTGCTGGAGAAGACTCATTGTCATAGTATCTACCAGACGAAGCATAATAGTCACCTCCAAACAGTACCGGAATCACCCCACGGTCTGACAGACTCACAATATACTGGATTTCGGCTTCTGTCGGGACACGCCAGCGACCAGCAGGATAACCGTTTTCCTGATAGGATGCACAGCGCCGTTTAGCTGTTTCATAAGTCAAAGAGTTAGCGTCTACAACTCCCCACGACGAAGCAATCTTGAATGCAGGAGCAATCACATTCTGCACACCGTCTTTACGTGTCGGATAATAGTAGCTCAAAGTCTCCCCATTGATTTCCTTGTTCAGAAAATCCAAATTGTCCACTGTGGAAGAACGCGGATCACCAATGGCATAATTGCTACCTGCGATGTCAAAGGAGGTAATATAAATGGTATATTGGTTCAAGTTTTTATTCGTTGCATTGACTAATGGATTATTAACACCACCTAAAGTATTACCATCATCGTCTTCAATTGGGTCAGTATACCAACCACTATTTACGGTTTCCTCACTACGCCCATATACAAAACGGTTCTCATCACCGTTCGGATTATAATCTCCTACAATATAAATCGCAGGATACTGTGTAATCTCCCAGGTGGCATCCAGCTCTTGCTCGTTCCAGACTTCAACCGTAATTGTATAAGGAACATAGTCTTCTGTAGTTACCGTATGGGTAAATATCAACTCATCGTCACTCCATGTAAGCGAGAAGCCTTCACTCTGAATTTTCTCCGGAGTATCCAATGTCACAGTACTTGTATGACTACCCTGCGTATCTGAATTGTAATTCGGATAAGTAACCTTCGTTATCTGAGTTTTACCCATCGTCAGTGCACTGCTGCTGACGTAAGGCATACGCAGCTCATTGGTATTATTCATGACCGATGTATACTCTTCCAACACCAAATACTTATAATTGTTCATGTCGGCAGAAATATCCATGTCAAACCAGTCATAGATGATGAAGTCTGCGTTCAGCGTAACTGCCTCACGAGGATTCATGCTACCCAGAACGCTCACATTGACATTTACCTTATAATATTTGTTGCGTTCCAGCAAGGCAGGAGTGTCCTCACTTCCGGTAATGGGCACACGGTAGTAGTAGTTGACAGGTTCAGTACCCGCGTCAGTCTTCATGTTCCAAGGAACACAAAGAATCAGATAAGAATCCTTTCTATCCGCCGTATTGAGCGGATTCGGATAAGAGTAGAAAGGCACATGCTCCTTTCCATCCTGTGTATAGGCACGATGCATACGGGTCACGTAATCTTCAGCCACGACCTCATAATCACCTGTCAGGTTCGTAGCCTGTACACCGTAAACCATTGTCACGCTCATCGCGTTCACGATAGGAGTGTATTCCACACCGTTCTCGACAATCGGTTCTGTCGTCACGGTCGGGAACAAAGCCACCTTTGCCATGGCGCGTTTCAGTGAAACCTTGCCCGGAGTCTCTCTTGACACGGTAACCGATGCCTCACCATCCATCAGGAGGGATTCTTCTATCTCACCGTTTGATTTATATCCGTCTTTCCACGTGGTCTGTATGCGTTTGGCCTGTAACTCGGCTATTGTCATGTCGACGGCAGAAGCATCATCAACGTCTGCATAATAAGCACGTCCATTGGCTATGACATATATATAATAGGAGTTACCAAAAGACACCGCAGTATCAGCGAGCTTCACACGCAGCTCATTTCCGACAGGCTCCAAACCTGTTTGTGCGTAGATACATTGTCCGTCGGCTTCATTGAAGAAAAAGACATCAGCCGAAGTGACCTTATTCTCATTATACTCATCCACACCCGGAGAGCGTGAAGGCTGAACAGCCGTAGTTTCCAGATTCAGCACCCACGTATTTTCATCACCCGCCAACGGGCCATTGTCAAAATCTTCCTGGCAGGCACACAAGCAACCCAGTGCCACAAGCACCGTACAAGCAATCGTATAAATTCTAAGTTTCATGGTGTTTATCTGCTTTGAAGTAATGTAAATCGGTTAATCTCGTCCGTTGAACCCGGCTGAATGGTCTGATCCGGGTCAGTCAAATCGAGTTCATAGGTTTTTCCGGCAATATCGGCAAATACCCGCAGTACCGCCTCATGACGTTCATCTGATGCGGGGTCGGTGACTTCAATCTGAAGGGTTTGCGTCACGGGTTTACCCTCTGCATACGCCGGTCCGGAAGTCGGCGTTACAAATCGGAATGCATTTACATCACCTTCCAGATAAGCACGCCACAGAGTACCACTGGGGGCATTGATGACGAACTTCAACTCCGCAGTACGAATCGGATTCATCCATACGGTGTTCTCATCGCCTGCTACTCCCAGTTGGTAGTATGTTTCTTCGGTCCATCCTTCACTCATGTAGCTCAGCACATCCTTAAAGTCAATATTGATAGGAGCATCTTCCCACTCGAGAACTTCGTATTCCAGCTTCCAGTCATTCTGCTTCAGCGTAAGGGTGATGTTGATGAAAGCATTGCGGAGGATTTGTGACAAACCGTTGCCGCCACCCATCTCCGTTAACGGGAATGTTTTCTTCTTGCCGTTCCAAGTAGCTTCCAATACATATCCGCCTTCGGAAGCCTTGCTCTCATAGAAATAGCCCAATGCAGTCGAAGCTGTCTCATCCATGGATGCAGACACGGTGACATCACCCAAAGCCAAATCCACGGAACCGGCGTCGTTGGGCGTATAGTTCATATCATAGCTTGTCGGGAACAGATTCGTGTTTGTGGCTCCCACCTTTACCAGACGGATGTCTGTAATCTGTTGCTCTGCCCCTGTCTGGTTGATAAAGTTGACTCTCGCTTTGGCAACCACGCGCTGCATCTCAATCTCGAGCTGTTGGTTTTCATTCCCGGTGATTGTCAATGAACGCTTGGCAGCGGCAGGCAGGTGTTTCCCGGTTGACGCGCCAATCAGCGTTCCGGCCTCCTGATTCAAAAGGGTTTCATAGAGTTGTTTCAAATCGGGCGTTCCGCTGAAGTCTCCACCAAAGCTTTCCTCGTTGGCAATGGCATAGAAGTCATACGTGTGTCCGGCATAGAGGTCGCCGAAGGTCACGGTTGCGGAGATTTCATTTTCCTGAAACTCGCGTTCGTAGTTGAAACGGATTTCACTCGTCGCCTGATCGACCACAAGGACACGCAGATGCTTCATGCCTTCGCCCGCCTCCAGATTGGAGTCCGTTGTACCATTGGCACGTGTCGTAAACGTCAGCGTCACGCTCGCCTTGTCAGCCACGGCATAATCTTCCTTGATGCAGGAGGTCAGGCAGCAGGCCAGCAGCAGGAGCATTGCGCCGGTGTATTTCAATAAATTGTTTCTCATAAGGCTTGTTCCTTTCTGCATATAGTTATTCCCAGCCGGGAGTTACATCCTCGATGTACCAGGCAGGTAGTTTGATTTCAATGTTAGTTTGCTTAAAGTTGATGGCAATCGGCAGGTTGGCTTCTTGCCGGATGACATCGCGGGTGATGTCGTTCTCCATGATGTAGTCATAGAGCGATGTTTCCACCAGGAGTTCATCGTCGGGACCATACAGACGAAGCAGGTGCTGGCTCAAGTCGGCATCCAGTGCCCCGTTGGCATCCATACGGAAGACAGGTACCTCGCCCGTGGTGTAGCAGCCCAGTTCCGTGTTCCACTCCAGTGCCGGAACCAGTGTCTCCTTTTCGTCATTGACCTTGTTTGTCAGTGATGTCTGTGCGTTGGCATTCTCAATCACCAGACGGAGCGGCATGCCTTCGTCAGGCGACGGCCATCCGTTCACCTCCACGCTCAGGTTGATGTGCGAGCTGCGGAGCGTCACGGTGTCGCGGTTCATCACGCCATCACCGGAAGCGACGAAAAACTCCGATTGTCCCAAGTAGTTGTGGTCATGTGTGGCCACCTCATTGTTTCCTCCTCCCCAGTCGGGATTCTGGATGAATATACGGTCAAAGTCGGCAGCGTTCATGTCTGTCAACTCCGTATTGTCGCCGGCATTACCCACGGCAACCACCTTGTAGCGTACACCGGCAGGCAGCTTGAACGACGGTTTGGCAAAGTTCGAAAGTTCGTCCTTGTTGTATTGGCGGCTGCTCAGTAAGTGCCCGCCCTCATCGAAAACATACAGGTCTACCTTACTCATGTATTGATAAAGCACATCCGTATTGCCATCCGCCAGATATTGGAAGTAGATGGTCACATTGTCGCAATCGTCGTAATCCTCTTTTATACAACTGGTCGTCAGGACGGGAACGGCCAGCAACAGCATTAGTTTATATATAATATGTTTCATCACTTAGTACGGTTTTGTTAAACTGTATGTCGTTAGTCCTATGATTCAAAAGAGGAAAAAGGGAGAGGAAATTTCTTCCCTCCCTTTTCCATTTATTTAAGAGATTAATACTCTTGCCATGCAGCTGTAAGGTTCTGAATATCCCAAGCAGCTTCTACTACTGTTACGTCAACAGCATAAACATCTTCATCTTGATGCTCTTCGTTCGGACCGATGTTCTTGTCAGTAATCTGGATATCAGTGATACGGTAGATTGTACCTGCCTTGAACTCAAAATTCTCAGAACCGTTGAAAGACTTAACAATAGCATAACGGGGCTCATTAATAACAGTACCATCAGCTCTATCAGCATTCTTGAAGCAGAGCTTCAGCAAAGGCATTTCATTCTTGTTGTTGGGGAAGAAGTGATAAGCATAAGCCTGAGCCGGTTCAGCTACAGCAGGCCATACAGCATTTGTAGCTTTGAAATTATTGTTCGGAGCTGCGATTTCATCCAACAACACAGGAACTGTCACTCCTTCTGTTTCAGGATAGAAATAGTTGGTAGCATTAGCAGCACCCTTGGTAGCCTTTACATGGTCCACATAAACAGCATCGAATGACAATGCACTGTAGATACATGCAGCAGCTCCATCCACATGCTTAATGCCAGACACTTCCAAACGAGCAACAGGAATTTCCAGATTTACCGTTACGTCTTCATACATCTTATAAGTCTTACCATCATATTGACGCTCGTTATCGGTCAATTGGAAAACTTTTTCTACAGAACCGTAAGCCGGGATTGTTTCAGGCTCTTTAACCAAGTCTTCTTCATTCATTTCTTCCAACGAGGTTAAATCATCAATCTCCTGACCGTCATTTACCCATGCTTCTACTTTAGAAAGTCCGTTGACTCCATAGAAAGTATACTCAGTCGTACCTGCTTTCAACTGAACAGCTTGACCTGCACCATTATTATCGGTAATGCGAACATAGATATCACCAGTTACCTTCACCTTGTCGGCACCTTCTTCTTCATCTGTTGCCGGAACGAGGGCACGAGTACCCGGTTGAACCAAATTGATAGTCACTGCAGATGTGCCGTCGGCAATCATCGCATTTTCCTCGTCATTACTACAAGCAGCAAACGCAAGAGCAGCTGCTGAGAACATAATTAAACTTTTCAGTTTCATACTCTTTAAATTTTAGAATTAAACAATCGGTTAATTAGTATTTTACTTACTTATCTCTTCATTTGTTCATGGCAAATCACAGTTGTTCCATCACCTTCACGAGCTGCTCCAGGTTGCCCTTCGCGTCGGCGTTCCCCTCGCGCACAGCCTCCTCAAACAGCGACTTTGCCTTGTCGTAGGCACCCGTCTCGGCGTATGCCACAGCCAGGGTGTTCTTGGCAGTCGCGTCGAGACGCTTGCCTTCCAGCAGGGCGATGGCCCCAGCCGCATCCTTCTGCGAAATCTTCGTCACGGCGGCATTGCTCAGGGCGATGGGGTTGTCAGGATAGGTGCGGGCGGCAATCTCCATCACCTCGTTGTATTCCGCAGTCCCCTTGCCATAGCTGCCAGCCACCTGATACATCTCGTTCAGGCTGACGAGCTTCGGGTTCGTGCGTACCTGCTGCTTGGCTTCCTCCAGACTGAAGTTGCGCACGTTGTACTCGATGCGGTACTCGTTGCGGCGCAGGGGGACGTACATCTCGTTGAGCAGACGCTCGTAGATGGTCGGCGGAACCAATGCCTTCAGCTGGTTCTCACACTCGTCCTGGTTGCCGTCGCAGCCGTCGATGATGGCGAGCACCTCGTCCTGCTTCAGCAGACCCGGATGCTTCTCCACCTCACGGCGCAGGCCTTCCCAGTCCTCACCCTTCCAGTCGACGTGCCACAGCGAGGCGTCGATGTTGCTGTTCTGACGCTTGATGTAGTCGGTGAAGGTCTTCGCGCGGCGTTCCGACAGGGTCATGTTGTATGCCACCGAACCTTCGGGCGATGCGTATCCCGTGATGTAGATGCCCGTGATGGTCAGGTCGCGGTTCTCCTTCACGGCGTCGAGCGAAGCCTGCACGTCAGCCAGCTCCTTGGCATTGTTGCCATAGCCCGGCTCCGTCTTGTAGCTC
>ULUY01091302.1_pt1 | contig 12173 bp, 9 predicted proteins | sample 1959031 | NCBI WGS metagenome assembly ULUY01 (sample SAMEA4835774, study PRJEB28245) | human gut metagenome | biome: gut microbiome; material: fecal sample | place: Denmark | collected 2008
TTATCTTAAAGCCCTCTTATAAACGTCAAGATATTCTTCAAAACATCTATCTTTATTAAATAAAAATTGCGATCTAGCTAAACAAAAAGGTCTATAATAGTCTGAATTATTACATATTACTTTTATACATTTTGCAAGTTCATCGAGATCTCCTTGTTCTACAATACACCCTGTATTTTTATCAACAGCTTCAGAACTCCCTCCTGTATTATATGTAATTACAGGTGTTCCACAAGCAATAGCTTCAAGATTAACAGTCGGATAGTTATCACAATAGGTAGTATTCACTAACACATCTGCAATTGTATAAAGTTCGGCAAGTTCTTTTGTACTGTTTGTACGTGTAATTCCAATTATTCCCTGAGGAATCTCATTCATTTGTTTTTCAGATAAACCTACCATAATAATGGCATAATCATTACTTAAAAGACTCCTTAACTTAATAAAATCAGGAAAACCTTTATAACTAGACCATGGTAAAGCTACTCCAATGATGATTTTCTTACCCATAAGGTTATATTTCTGTAATAATTTCTCATTATAAGTCGGTCTAAAAACATCCAAATCTATGCCATTATGAATAGTTTGTATATTCATATTTTTTAGAAAAGACTGTCTAAGAAGCCCCTCCAACCAATATGACACAGGAACCAATGTTAAATTTTTACCTATACTTGTAAGTAAGATTCTCTTGAGATGGAAATTACGTCTAGAATTATCAACAAACCAAGATTGAGGATAAGCATTAAGGAACTGGCAATCCTTACATTCAATTTTCCATTTATCACAACCCAATTGGTCAAAATGTGCACAATGCCCCGTAAACAACCAGCAATCGTGTAATGTTATTACAATTGGAATTCCTCTATTTTGAAGAAACTCAAACAACTTTTTATAGTTTATATAATGTCCATGTAGTGTATGAATGTGAACAACGTCAGGCTGAATATCTTCAATGAAATTAATTAGTTTTTGGGTAGCCTTTGAAGAATGGAGTCCTTCGCTATCTGTCAGTCTAGACAATATATTATGTGAGAAGTAATCGTATTTACCCGTAGATATATTAAAGCACTCTGGATATGAACTATTACCAAGACCATAAGCAATATAAGCTTCATGCCCATTCGCTTTTAATAAGTCTGCTATTCCAACACAGATTCGTCCAGTACTACCTTGACCACATACCGCATTAATTTGTAATACTTTCATCACCGAATTCGTTTATAAATAAAATTCTTCACTATAATACGTTCTTTTGACTCTAAGCCCAATATAAATATTATACATATTAAGAAAAACTCAGAAATTATTATACCAAACAAATGACTAAAGACACTACTATTAGATACCGGATTATAACAATAATAATATAAAATCAAGGGAATAGACATAAATAGAATTCTTATAAATGATACATTTATGAAAGCCTTAATATCAAAATCAAAAATTCTTTTTAAAAGATATAATCTGATAAATGCTAAGCAAAAACTAATAGAACAAAATACAATTAATATGGCATAAGGATTAGCTCCAAACTTGTAACATAAAAAAGATATCGGTAACCCTATTAATGTAAATGTATGCGTAATAATTTGATAATTCTTTATATTACCAGTGGCGTTAATAAGAGCTGGTATTCCTTCTCCCAAGCAACCGATTAGAGAACTTAATATCATTAATCTACAAAAAGTTACGGATCCTGCAGGAACATCCTTAAGCCATAAATGTAATAAAAAATCCATCTCCAATAAAACAGGGAATGCGACAATACACATAAGAATAAAAGTATATTTAGATATATAGCTTGTTAGTTTTATTGATCTTTCAGAATTACCTCCGCTATAATTTTTTGTAATTTGAGGTACTGCTGCACTATTTAAACTCCGAGCAAATACAAGTATAAAACTTTCAATTTGAGTAGCAACTGCAAATGCCGCATTTACAACAGTACCAAAGAAAAAATTAATTACAATAGCACTTCCTTGTGTTTTCCCAACGGAAGCTAACGCACCAAATGTAGTCCATAAAGCATATTGCAACATTTCTCTCACCAAATTAATGTCTTTATAAAATTTTACTTTCACGACATCCCAATAATGACTAATACAATAAATTGCATATAATAAACAAGAAAAAATCGTATACAAAAGCATTATTATACTATAGAGACGTAATCGATTTGTTTCAGAATAAATCAACAATAATATAGCCCCTAATTTAATCGATTGAGATAAAATATCAATCGATGCATTTATGATAAATTTTTCATATGCAACTTGTAAACCTTGAAATGGGACGAAGATAGTCGAAATAGAAGCTGTAATAATAGATATATGAAAAACAAATAATGCATCAGATAATTTATTAGGTACTATATTCAAATAATTATTTATATACCAATCACCTATTATAATACCTACAATTAAAAGGAATATCGCAAAGCCAAGATGAATTATCAAACTTGTATTAAAAATCTTGTTGGGATTTCCCCCTGTATCCTTACCAATTTCGAAAGCTAAATATCTATATGTTGTTGAAAGCATTGCTGTATTTGCGACATTAAGTAATGTAACAATACCTCCTACTACATTATATAAACCAAAATCTGAAGCTCCTAACGCATCTAATACAAGCCTAGAAACTAATATACTTATTAAGCTAACAATGCATAAACGAAAAAAAATCACAAAACTATTTATCGCAATTCGTTTATTATCATTCATACCCACATATCTTTTCTTTTATTAAACTCCAATTAATTCTAAAAACCATCATATGATGTTTGTCATCATAAGCCGAATCTACAACTAAATAATTTCCGTCACGACTTAATTTAGGATGAAGATCGCAAGATGAAGGAGAATTTTCATAATAAGCATAAAAAGTCGCTAATAGAAGATGCTTTTTTGAAATAATATCATATACATATAAACTTTGATAGTGCCGACTATCAGGATAAGTATCTGTAAACATAAATCTTCTATCCGGAGTAAATGAGGGATGCCCATCAATCAAAAAAGAATCTATATCAAATTTTTCATTCAATCTATATATACCGTCTACTGGTCGATAATATTCATAACAAGTAACTCCTCCTTTTATCATTTGGAGCAATCGCCTTGATAAAACTTTTCTTGCAGTTAATTTTACAAAAGACTTTAATGAAAGGCCCCTCTCTTTTTTTAGTTGAAAAGGTATTGCTTCTATAATATTATCAGGTTCAAAGTCTCTTTCATTCACCTTATTACGTGTTGGATAAGTATAAATTGCAAAACAATTATGATTCCATCCAAAATGAGACCATTGTTTTTTTTCCCAACCAGGGATACATTGCATCTCCAAAGTCTCAATATCGATAATTATAAGTCTGGTTTTATAAGAATAAACATTTGTAATGGATGAAAATCTATGAAGAACACAAAATGTGGTTCCCTCTTGGTTTATCATTATATGTTCTAACCAATGTTTTGCTTTAGCAAAATATGGACGATAATCGAGTGAAATTATATCTTGAATTGATATAATTCGTTTACATGAATTTGTTTCAAGATTTATCTCAAAGATTCCATCATCCTCATAAACTGGCCCATCTTTACTCTTATCAATCACTGATTCATAATGATAAGCTCTACACCAATGTGCTCGTTCCATATCTAGTGCAATGGCTTTCTTTCCACCAGGCATAATACCATAAATAGCCCAATTAATCTTACGATTATCCTTTGTCTCAATATTATGAATAATAGAAATGTGATGATTATTCTCTGAACTATTGTAAATAATCTCTTTATCATTCAACCATTGAGCCATACAACCTTGCTGCCAGTTCCATGAATCTGAGTTACCAACATGATGCCATTCACCGGTCTGTATATCATAATAACCAATCTCTATATTGAGATCTGCACGTGGTCGAATACCATCTACCTTAATACGATTACAGAGGAGTTTAGAGTGATCTGTTGTTAGTGTATCATAATTATAGTAACCAAACCACTCAGAATACTCATTAGAAGGTGTTTCAAACACCTTCTCCAAATATTTAGATAATTTAATTACTTCCATAATTCTTTGGAGTATATTTTGTCATATCAAATTTGTTCTCATCATATTTTCCAGGTATAATATCCTCAACAATGGTTTCATAAAACATGTCATTTAAATGTTTAACTTCGAAGCTATTATACGTTCGTTCATACATTTTTTGAGCAATTAAATTTACTTTTTCCTTATTTTCAAGCACCCACTTTATCTTTTCATGTAATGCTTGTACATTTCCTTCCGGTACAATCATTTCTTCAAAACCAATTTGATATGGAACAGACCCTGAGTCATCCCCTATAATCGGCTTTTTTGTTATCATGGGTTGGATCACAGCTAATGAAAATGTCTCTACCCAAGAATCTGTCGTTAGTGGTACATGTATTGCACAATCAATAGCATTCCAATACTTTGCAATTTCAAACCAATCTATAAATCCGGTTTCTATCACTTTATGCTCTATTCCTCGTTTCTTAATGATAGCCCTCAAACGTTTCAAATCTGCTTCAGAACCTGTACCCATCATAAAATACATCCAATTACCATCTAAAGGTAAAGCATTCAAAATAACATCAATTCCTTTATCTGGAGAAAAACGTGATGCGCTACCAAATACATAAGTCGAATCCGGAATATTGTAAATTTTACGAATTTCTTTACGAGCCTTTACGTCTTCATGGAACCATTCTGCATTGACCCCTACTTGAGTTTGCATATACAGATTTCCTTTGAATCCTTCTTTCCTAAAACAATCCACAGCATCTGGATAATGGCAACATATAGTTGTATATTTTTTTCTAACATAATTCCATGTTTGCTTCATTTGAAAATATCTTAGTCTACGATTCAACCATTCAACAAAGCCACATGGTGATTTATCTAACTTAAGGTTACTAGCAGGTCCTCTCATACTAAATAATGCAAGTTTTGCTTGAGGACACACGCGTTGAGCTACAAATGCGACTTGAATAAGAGACATCATTCTGTGAGTACCAATATGATAGATAACATCAGGTTGGATTTCTTTAAATAGACGAGAATAATCTGTAGAAAACCAACTCCAACCCCCAATATTTAAACGGAATAACCTGATGTGAAAATTATTTAAATCCATAGCTTTTCCATATACTGTTTCAGCACCAGAAAACGTATACTCTTTTGCTGCGTACCAATCAGTCTTCGTTGGCGTTAGTAAATAAATCTCTACATCTCTATGATCTCTAGCAAAAATTTGCCAACGACGATAATAATACTCTTTCTGAAAAGAGTGATTAATCAGGACTATTTTTATCTTATTCATTCTATTTATTTGATTCACTGAACTATTTACAGAAGTATAAACAATGATAGGCTATTCAAATTCCACTAAAATTATCCCTTCTATCATATCTAATTCATAACAATTGAGAAACATCAATGCAAAACAAAACTATCACTCAATTTAAACTATAATTCCTTCCTCCAAACCATCTTATTCACCACCCCGGTATAAGACTGGATAATCTTAACCACTTTGGTAGAGACATTTTCTTCCACATAATCCGGAACCGGAATACCGTAATCGCCATTCTGATTCATCGTAATGGCTGTATCAACGGCTTGTAATAACGAAGTGGTATCAATGCCCGCCAAGATGAAACAGGCTTTATCCAAGGCTTCCGGACGTTCGGTAGAAGTACGGATACAGATAGCCGGGAAAGGATGACCTACGGATGTAAAGAAGGAGCTTTCTTCCGGCAGGGTTCCTGAATCGGATACCACGGCAAAGGCATTCATCTGCAAACAATTGTAATCATGGAAGCCTAAGGGTTCATGCTGGATCACACGGGGATCTAACTGGAAGCCGGAGGCTGCCAACCGGTTACGCGAACGGGGATGGCAACTGTAAAGAATCGGCATATCGTATTTCTCTGCCATCCGGTTGATCGCCGTAAACAGGGAAGTAAAGTTCTTCTCGGTATCGATGTTTTCTTCCCGATGGGCACTCAACAAAATGTATTTGCCTTTCTCCAATCCCAACCGCTGGTGAACATCGGATGCTTCGATCTCTGCCAAGTTTTCATGCAGTACCTCCGCCATCGGTGAACCGGTCACATAGGTACGTTCCTTCGGCAATCCACAGTCCGCCAGATAACGGCGTGCATGTTCGGAATATGCCAGGTTCACATCCGAGATAATATCGACTATCCGACGGTTCGTTTCTTCCGGCAGGCATTCATCTTTACAACGGTTTCCAGCTTCCATGTGGAAGATCGGAATATGCAGACGTTTGGCCGCAATCACACTCAGACAAGAATTGGTATCGCCCAAAACCAACACGGCATCCGGCTTCGTAGCCACCATCAGCTTGTAGCTGGCATTGATGATATTACCACAGGTAGCACCCAAGTCATCCCCTACGGCATTCATATAGACTTCCGGATCTTTCAACTTCAAATCCCGGAAGAAGATACCGTTCAGGTTATAATCGTAATTCTGTCCGGTATGTGCCAGAATCACATCAAAGTACTTACGTGTCTTATTAATAACGGCAGCCAGACGGATAATCTCCGGCCGTGTGCCCACAATGATCAACAGTTTTAACTTCCCATTGTTGGCGAAATGAATATCGGAATAGTCTGTTTTCATATTTTTCTGTTTTTTTATTGGACAACGGTTGAAGGACAACGGACAAAGGTCAACAGTCAAAGGACAAAGGTCAACAGTCAAAGGACAACGGTCAACAGTCAAAGGACAACGGTCAACAGTCAAAGGACAACGATCGAAAGACCAGTCAATAATCTTTCGTCTGTTGTCTGTTGTCTCTAGTCTATTCTCTCTTGCCTATTGCCTTAATTATCATACCAAATCAAAATAAGTATCCGGCCTGTTCTTGTCGAAAATTTCATTGCAATACATCACTGTAACAAGATTTTCGGTTTCAGACAGGTTGATGATGTTGTGGGTATAACCCGGAAGCATGATGACACTTTGGATCTTGTCGCCACTGACTTCATAATTCAGGATTTCATCGGCTCCTTCCTTACGGAGCTGGATGAGTCCGTGACCGGAAACGACGATGAACTGTTCCCATTTGGTGTGATGCCAGTGTTGTCCTTTGGTGATACCCGGTTTGGAGATATTGATGGATACCTGACCACAATTCAGGGTATGTACCAATTCGGTGAAGCTACCCCGGTCGTCTACATTCATATTCAAGTCGAAGATAGCCTTTTCTTGGGGCAGATAGCTCAAATAGGTACTGAATAGACGCTTGGCAAAGCTGTCGGCAGGAATTTCCGGGATCATCAATGTCTTGGGCAGGTCGGCAAACTGATAGAGCAGATCGACGATCTCCCCTAACTTCACATGATGGGTCACCGGAGCAGCACAATAACGGCCATCGGCCTGCATGACGGTATTCACCCCGTCGAACTCACAATGATGTTCTTTTCCCTGCAGGGCATCGATCATCTCTTCTACCAGATCATCGATATACAGCAGTTCCAGTTCCACATTCGGATCGTTTACCTGGATAGGCAGGTCGTGGGCGATGTTATGGCAGAAGGTAGCTACCGCCGAGTTATAATTGGGGCGGCACCATTTCCCGTACAGATTCGGGAAGCGGTACACCAATACCTTGGCTCCTGTTTCCTGACCATAAGCGAAGAACAGTTCTTCCCCAGCCTTCTTACTCTTTCCATATTCGGAAGTACCGAAACGGCCTGCCAGAGTAGCCTGAATGGATGAAGAAAGCATCACCGGGCAGGTATTTCCGTGTTTCTTCAACGTATCCAGCAAAGTTGAAGCAAAACCGAAGTTTCCTTCCATAAACTCGCTCTGCTCTTTCGGCCGGTTCACCCCTGCCAGATTGAATACGAAGTCGCAATCACGGCAGTATGCATCCAGTTCTTCGGCAGTAGAATCGATATCGTATTCATAGACTGCCTCTATGGTTAAATCGCCATAGCAACGGGCTTTTCCGTCTTTTATATTTTTCAACTGAGCGCAAAGGTTTTTTCCAACAAAGCCTTTAGCGCCGGTGACTAGTATACGCATAGTTTTTTTATTTAATGGACGAAGGAGAATTGACAACTGACAACAGACAAAGGACAACGGACAACGGTCAACAGTCAAAGGACAACGGACAAAGGACAACTGACAACGGTCGACAGTCAATAATCTTTCGTCTTTAGTCTGTTGTCTTTAGTCTGTTGTCATCAGTCTATAGTCTTTCGTCTCAAATATTCTATAAGTTTATAAATTCCGCTAGATATTGATATCACTTGATTTTGCAATTTAAGTCTTTCGTTTGAAGTACAATAACCCAGATCTTCGCAAAGATATAACATACTTCTCACTTCTGCACAACTACCTTTTGCAATATTCAAATAACGGATAAATGAGCTATCAGAATTATATTCAAATCCTTCCGCTATATTGTTCATGATCGAAACGGCAGCCCGCTGTATCTGATCTTTAAATCCATAATCTCGATTTTTCTTCATTAACGAATAAACAGATATCACTAAAATACGGGCATCTTTCCAAATACGTAATTCTTCCAGTTTTCGGTTTGGCATATAACATAAAATTAATGACTTAAGACAACAGACAACGGTCAAAGGACAACGGACAACGGTCAAAAGTCAATAATCTTTAGTCTGTTGTCTTTAGTCTGTTGTCTTTAGTCTGTTGTCTCTAGTCTGTTGTCTCTAGTCTGTTGTCTGTTGTCTTTAGTCCGATTTCTAATTACTCCGATCTAATCTCCTTCCCTTTCGCTCTTTCCTGCAAACCTAAGTCTTCACGGATGAAGTTGAGTTTGAGCAGAAGTTTTTTCATGCCTTCCACATCCAGGCGGGCGGTGTTATGAGAGTGATAATCTTCGATATGAGAGACTTCCTCACTACCTTCGATAAAATATTTGTCGTAATTCAGGTCGCGGTTATCACAGGGGATACGGTAATAATCACCCATATCGATGGCTTTTGCCATTTCCTCGCGGGTAACCAATGTCTCGTAAAGCTTTTCACCGTGACGAGTACCGATAATCTTTACTTCAGTTTCTCCGTATTTCGGATCAATCTGGGCATAGGTTTCTTTCAAGGCCTGTGCCAATACAGACAAGGTAGCAGCCGGAGCTTTCTGAACAAACAGATCGCCGTTTTCAGCATGCGTGAAGGCATAGACTACCAGATCAACCGCATCATCCAACGTCATCATGAAACGGGTCATGTTGGGATCGGTAATGGTAATAGGATTTCCTTCCATCATCTGTTCTACCCACAAAGGGATGACAGAGCCACGGCTGGCCATCACGTTTCCATAACGGGTACAGCAGATGGTTGTCTTCGCGTCTTTTCCCAAGGAACGGCCCTGGGCAATGGCTACTTTCTCCATCATCGCCTTGGAAATACCCATGGCATTGATCGGGTAAGCAGCTTTATCGGTTGAAAGAACCACCACGTTCTTTACCCCATGGGCAATGGCCGACAACAGGACATTGTTGGTTCCTTCCACATTTGTCCGGACAGCTTCCATCGGGAAGAACTCACAGGAAGGTACTTGTTTCAACGCAGCTGCAGAGAACACATAATCGACACCATTCATGGCAAAATCGACGGCTTCGCGCTGACGTACGTTACCAATATAGAATTTTACCTTGTGTGCTACATCCGGACGATGTGCCTGCAAAAGATGACGCATATCATCCTGTTTCTTTTCATCACGTGATAAAATACGGATTTCCTTGATATCGGAATCCAGGAATCTTCTTAAAACGGCATTTCCAAATGAGCCGGTGCCTCCTGTGATCAGAAGGGTTTTGTCTTTGAATACGGACATATTTCTATTTTTATAATTAATATTTCGTTTGATGGGTAACGGTCGAAAGACAACGGACAACAGACAACGGTCGGAAGACTATGGACAATGTGTTGGTGGGAGGCGCAGCACGCTACGCCTCTACAGTCTTTGATGTGCCTCTACAGTCTTTGGATTGAATTAATCTCTTCTGAAAATATCTCTTGTATATACCTTGTCTTTTACATCGTCCAAACAGGTATCGTAACGGTTGGCTACGATAGCTTGAGACTGCTGCTTGAAAGCCTCCAAGTTATTGACCACCCGGCTTCCAAAGAAGGTGGTACCATCCTGCAAGGTAGGTTCATAGACAATAACCTCGGCCCCTTTTGCCTTGATCCGTTTCATCACCCCCTGAATAGAGCTTTGACGGAAATTATCAGAATTACTCTTCATCGTCAGACGATAGACACCTACGATGACTTGCTTTTCTTTCGCTGCATCCCAACTGCTATTGGCTTCGTAGTAACCGGCTAACTCCAATACCCGGTTGGCAATAAAGTCTTTTCGAGTCCGGTTACTTTCCACAATGGCAGTCATCATATTCTGCGGTACGTCTTGGTAGTTAGCCAACAATTGCTTGGTATCTTTGGGCAGGCAATACCCGCCATAACCGAAACTCGGGTTGTTATAATGGCTACCGATACGGGGATCCAGTCCGATACCTTCGATAATAGCTGCTGCATCCAGACCTTTTACTTCGGCGTATGTATCCAACTCATTGAAATAGCTGACGCGCAGTGCCAGGTAGGTATTGGCAAACAGCTTCACGGCTTCGGCCTCTTTCAAGCCCATGAACAGGGTAGGGATGTTTTCCTTGATGGCACCCTGCTGCAACAAAGCTGCAAAGGTATGCGCTGCTTCTTCCAGACGGGGAAGATCGGCAATAGCCTGAATTGCTTTGTTCTCTTCGTCGAATTTAGCCAACAGCTTGGGGATTCCTACGATAATCCGGCTGGGATAGAGGTTATCATACAAAGCCTTGCTTTCCCGCAAGAACTCCGGTGAGAAAAGCAGGTTGAAATGTTTGCCCTGCAAAGCCGGATCGGTAGCAAAGCGAGTCTGGTATTTCACATACAGGCTCCGGCAATAACCGACCGGAATGGTACTCTTAATAACCATTACCGCATCCGGATTGATCTGCAATACCAGATCGATGACTGCTTCTACAGCCGATGTATCGAAGAAATTCTTCTGCGGATCGTAATTGGTAGGAGCGGCGATCACCACGAAATCGGCTCCCTGATAGGCTTCTTCGGCATCCAAAGTGGCTTTCAGATTCAATTCCTTTTCGGCAAAGTACTTTTCAATATATTCATCCTGAATAGGAGACTGACGGCGATTGACCATATCCACTTTCTGAGGGATAATATCAATGGCTGTCACCTGATTGTGCTGGGCTAACAAGGTAGCTATGCTCAAACCGACATAACCTGTACCCGCTACTGCTATTTTCATATTTTGTTTTTTATAGATTTACTTATAAAAGGCGGCATACCATTCGGCAAATGCCCGTAATCCATCCCGCAGGGAAGTACTGGGCTTGAAACCGAAATCTCGTTCTAAGGCGGAGGTATCGGCATAGGTCACGGGAACATCACCCGGTTGCATCGGGACCAGTTCCTTATGGGCTTCGAAATCATAATCGGCCGGTAATACGCCTGCCCGGATTAATTCCTGCTGCAGGATATCCACGAAGTCGAGCAGGTTTTCGGGCTGGTTATTTCCGATGTTATATATAGCATAAGGAGGAACGGGCAGACCGTCTTCTCCGATCTGACGGGCAGGGGCCTTTTCCATCACCCGGATCACGCCTTCCACAATATCATCGATATATGTAAAATCACGTTTGCAATTTCCGTAATTGAAAATCTGGATCTTTTCGCCTTTTACCAGTTTGTTGGTAAAGCCGAAATAAGCCATGTCCGGACGACCGGCCGGTCCGTACACCGTAAAGAAACGCAATCCGGTAGAAGGAATGTTATATAATTTGCTATAGGCATGTGCCATCAGCTCGTTGCTCTTCTTGGTAGCAGCATACAGAGACACCGGGTTATCTACCTTATCGTCGGTACTGTAGGGTACTTTCTTGTTGGAACCATAGACCGAGCTGGAAGAGGCATACACCAGATGCTGAACACCCCCTTCGTATTGTTCATACGAATGACGGCAAGCCTCCAAGATATTATAGAAACCTATCAGATTGGATTCGATATAGGCATCCGGGTTGGTAATGCTGTAACGTACTCCTGCCTGAGCCGCCAGATTCACCACAATCTGCGGCTGGGATT